>Ga0326727_10000212_pt1 | contig 251740 bp, 242 predicted proteins | sample MB2enrmetagenome_FD_207643 | JGI IMG/M metagenome (GOLD analysis project Ga0326727, IMG submission 207643) | Lab enriched peat soil microbial communities from McLean, Ithaca, NY, United States - MB29MY | ecosystem: Environmental > Terrestrial > Soil > Wetlands > Peat | place: USA: New York...
CGGCTGGATCGCCAACGACGACGGCGAGGTGTTCCTCTATTACGCCTCGTCCGACACGCGCCTGCACGTGGCGACGTCGACCGTCGAGCGCCTGCTCGATTACGTCACCAACACCCCGCCCGATCCGCTGAACTCGGCGCAATGCGTCAAACAGCGCATCACCCTGATCGAAAAAAATCTCGCGCTCCTAAAACGGCAGACATCCTGAACGCCCGGAATGGTGCGCAAACTGTGCCGTTCCTCGGATATTGTCCTCGACTTTCTGCCGTCCTGGCCTGAGACGGACTTTGACGCCGTTACCGCTTTTGACGATGGACCGATTGATGAGGATGGGGTGAGCCATCATCACATCGAGCAGGACGTCATCGTTTAGACTAGGATCGTCCAACCCCAGCTCGGCATAGGGCGTGCCCTTCTTGCGTAGCAAGTCCCAAACCGTCAGACCCGTGCTATCGGCAGCAATCGGAGCATCGGCTTCTACGCCGCTGCCATCTCAGTAGGTTCGGTGTCGCCGCGATAAGCCGAACACGGCGTGAACGGGATGTTCAGACATTGGGCAAGAGGTCGACACGGCGTTTGCCCCTTCAAAAATTGAGTGTACCGAAAAAAAGAAGCGATATGGTGAAACAGGACGGCGTCGCGCAAACCAGGCAACGGCATGTCTGGAAACGAGTCGAAGCCGAAGCCGGATGGGCTCCAGCTTCGGCTTCGCTTTTTTCAGAAACGCATCAGCGCCACGCCTGACGCGGCTCGCTGGTGGTGCGGATATCGATCACCACGCGCCGGTTCTGGCGTTCCCGCACGCCCTCGGGGGTGGGCACGAGCGGGTCGCGGTAGCCATGGCCGGCGGCGAAGATCAGATTTTCGTCGAGGCCGTCGCGCACCAGTTCGGCCTTGACCGTCTGTGCCCGCCGCAGCGAAAGATCCTGATTATAGTCGGCGGAGCCGATCCGATCGGCGTTGCCGGTCACCAGGATGCGGACGGGATGCAGGCGCTCTGCCGCGATGGCGGCGTGGCGGATGATCTCGCGCCCTTCGGGCGAGAGCGCCGCCTTGTCGAAGCGGAAAGTGACCTGGAAGACCACGCTGTGGATTTCGGCACGCGGCTCCGGCGGCAACGGTGCTGGCGGAGGCGGAGGCGGCGGGGGCGCGGCTTCCGAAATCTGCGCCGGCGGCTCTACCGCCCGAAGGCTCAGCTCGCCGATACCGCCGGAAACGTCGAGACCGGAGCTGCTTTCGAAGCTCACCGGCTGCAAGGCGATCGACTTGTCGAAGCCGCCGAACAGTGCGTGCGCGCCGATCCCTGCGATCACGGTGGCGCTCGCCGAAGCGCCGGCGTAGTCGCCTTGCAGCGCGCCGGCCCGCATGTCCGAGGTCGGCGCGATGACGTCCCAGGTCAGATTGCCACTGCTGGTATAGCCGATGTCGACGCCGAACTTGGAGATCGAACCGGTGTAGTGGTCGTCCTCGCCGTGATTGGGATGGTAGGCGCAAGTCACGTCCTTGCTGGAGCCGAGGATGTAACCCCATCCGCTCGCCACGTTGCAGGACAGGACGCCGACCTTGATGCCGTCGGGCTCGGCGGCGCTCGGCTGCGAGAGAGACAGCGCGGCAAGCGCCGTCGCCGTGAGCAATGTACGTTTCAGCATGGTTCTATCCTCCGGATGTTGGAACGGATGGGGAAGAGTGCGGCGCAACCGGGGAGCCGGGGCCGGGACTGGATCAAAATCCCCGGCTGCGCCGCGACGTTCGCGCGCGATGCACGCCTCTTTGCGAACGCCATAGCATCCGTTATTGCGCGCTGCCCGACGCGGAAGCCGAGCCGCTGACGCTGGTGCTGTTCAAAGCGCCGGCCGTCGTCCCGACGGCGTTGTTGGTCCGCGTTTCCGCGGCATTGGTCGCGCGGTTGGCGGCGTTGAAAGCGTGACCCGTCGCGGCGTTGGTTGCGCCATGAGCCGCGCTGGTCGCGCCCGTGCTGTTGAACGAGCCGGAGCCGCTGGCCGAACCGGACAGATTCGCACCGGGAGCCGACAGCGATCCGCTGCCGCTGCCGTTCGTCGCTCCGGAAACCGCGTTGACCTTGTTGAAGGCGCCGTTCGAGGTCGCCGACGCCGCGCCCTGCGCCATCGAGCTGGCGTTGTTCGCCTTGTTCTCGGTCTTGTTGGTCGCATTGGTTGCGGCATTGCCGAGCGGCGCGCCGTTCAGCGAGCCGTTGGCGCTGCCGTTGATGCCGCCCATCGTTCCGATGGAAGGCTGCCGCGATGTCATGCCGCCGAACGAGCCCATGCCCGAGGCCGAGCCCATGCCGCCGAAGCCGCCAAGCCCGCCGAGGCTGCCGGCGCCGCCGAGCGATCCGCCGCCGCCGAGCAATCCGCCCGCCATGGCCGGCGAAGCCAAAGCCATCGCGCCGCTCAGCAGCGCCACTTGCGTCAGTCTGCGTAGAGTACTGGTCATGTCGTGCTCCTTTTTTTCCGTTTGAGACACGCGCCCTCGTCCTTACTGGCACCCGTTTAGCGAAGCTCGTCCGCAAACGGTTGTGACAAGAATGAGCTAGAAAGGCGCGTTCAACTCACATGAGGAAAACGGAGCCGCGCGGGTTTTGTTCCCGCCATTTCGAAAAATCTTATTTCCGCAAATTGCCTGAGGTTAACGCGTCGTCGCTTGCGCGATCAGCGCCAGCCGGCGGCGCGGTCCGTGCGTTCGCCGGATGCACGCAGCCGGAAATCGCCACCATTACGGGCCATTTGCTTCGGGACGTAGCTGCGATTGTCGACGCTCACTACCTCAGCCGCGATCCCGACCGTTCCAACCAACAAGGAGAAAAAGCGTTGCAAGATCCTTGGTGGGTGATACAGGACTCGAACCTGTGACCCGCTGATTAAGAGCCTGTCGGCACACACCGACACTGAGCGCCGTGAGCCAACATTGCTGGCCAATCCGCTTTGGAACTCATTGAAATAGCGGCGATAATAACAGATACGAACCGACAGTGGAAAATACCGACAGGCGCGCTATTGTGTTGCCCCGACGTTGCCCTGACAGGAATTGGCGGCACCCATCACGAAGAAGACCCTCACCGACAGGTTTATCAGGTCGCGCGGTGCCGCGCCAGTTGGCCACCGCGACGACTACCTCGACTCGATCGTGCCCGGCATGGCGCTGCGCGTGACGGACAAGGCGCACAAGAGCTTCGTGCTGATCACCCGCTATCCGTCCAACCCAGCCAACCCGACCCGCCGCGCCCTTGGAGCCTACGGGGAAATCAAGCTCGACGAGGCGCGAGACAAGGCCCGTGGCTGGCTTGAGCTGATCGGGCGAGGCGTCGACCCCAGGATTGAGGAAGCGCGTCGGCGGGCACTGGAGCAGCGCCGGCAGGCTCACACCTTTGCCGCGGTCGCCGCACAGTACCTCGAACGGGCGGTCAAGGGCCCGGCCTACGTGAAGCTGGAGAGCCTAGCGACAAACCTCCGGCTGAGCGACGCTTCGCTGTCACAACGCGATGCGATGGTCGCCGTCCTGGCCGATCAGAAAAACCGCGCACTTGTTTCGAAGGCGCGAACGGAAGGCATTGCGCGCAAAGTTGAGGCCGAGCGTGTCATCAACGGCGAATTCGTGAAGCGCTGGGGCGGTCGCCCCATCACCGACATCTTGCCCGAAGAAGTGGCCACGGCCATTCGCGCCATCGTGGCACGCGGTGCGCCCTACTCTGCCCACAGCGCATTCGCTTACATCCGCCGTCTGTTCAACTGGGCCATCGGCACAAATGAGTTCGGCATCACAACGTCGCCCGCCGAGCGGTTGCGCCCAACGGATTTGATCGGCCGGCGTGACGCGAGGGACCGGGTGTTGGCGGATGGAGAGTTGCGCGACGTGTGGCACGCGGCCGACACGATGGGTTATCCGTATGGCCCGCTGCTCCAGCTGCTGATCCTAACGGGGCAGCGCGAACGCGAGGTCGCCGATATGCGGTGGTCCGAAGTCGATATTGCCGTCCGGCTTTGGACGATCCCTGCCGAGCGAATGAAAGGAAGACGCGCGCACGAAGTTCCCCTTGCCGCGCGGGCGCGAAAGCTGCTGGAGGCGCTACCGCGATTTGGCGAAGGCGAATACCTGTTTTCGACGACGAGCGGCAAGAAGCCCGTCAACGGCTTTTCGAAGGCAAAAGTTCGGCTCAACAAATTGATCGCGGATCAGCGATCAAAAGCCAGCGTCAAGGCATCCATGCCGCCTTGGGTATTTCACGATCTGCGTCGAACGGTGCGCACGCACCTTTCGGCACTGCCCGTGCAAGACCTCGTGCGCGAGCTTGTCATCGCCCACGCCCGGCCTGGGCTGCACAAGGTGTACGATCAGCACGTCTATCGGGAGGAGAAGCGGGAGTGCCTGATGTTGTGGGAAAAGCGCTTGGCCGAAATTCTAGACACCAAGGCTAACGCTTCTGAAGGATGAAGGTAATGGCAGAACGGCTCGACAACCGACATTCCCAGTACGACGAGCACGTAAAATGCTGGAAGATGATTCGAGACGACGTTCAATTAAGGCCGGGTTATTGGATTGCAGTTCTTGAGGAAACGGAGATTGAGGAGTTCGTTGACCCCTTCCTCGATTCTGAAGGCAATGTAAAGTCGCAGTTGATTCATACTTTCCCCGAAGACTTATGGGCGGCTCACGAAAGCTTACATGCGGCCCGCGTGGCGCTGTGCAAGATCGACAACCTCCATGTGACGGGATTCGAGACCAAAACCGGAGTTGCGGTCTACGAATCCGAACGGAAACGGCTGCAAGACATATACGTTGGACCGAGAACACAGATTTCGAATAGCCAGCAAGATGATGAAAGCCAGACGCAGAGGTGCAACGTACATCTCTTGATGGAGTTGATTAATTGGGGATTGAGACCACGCAAGAAACGTACCAAGGGTGACAAAATTCAGTTTGAGAAATACTCAAAGCTGGAGCCGTTCGTGCGCGGTCATATTCTGCATGGCGACTTCGGGGAACTGTCGGCGTGGTATGACGTCTTGGAAAAGCCGAGGCGCAAACCTGAGAAAGTGTCCCAATACGTCCAAATGTTGTACGACATGAAGGTCTATATGCTTTCGAACAAAAGTAAGAAGCATACGGAGGGTGCGCGGCATGCCTACACACAGGCAAAAAAAGAATGCCGGTGCCCAAGTGGCGCAGAAGCAAATGTCGTCAAAGAACTTCTAACCCGATTTAAGCGCAAAATGATGTTGCGTAGTGCCGGCAAATTGTTTGCGGACAGGAGCACCGATTGCCGGTGATCTCTCTAAGGCAAATTGATTCGCTATAAAGTCAAGGGGGAAATTACGCGCCGCACTATGAATAGCGGCGAATTATGGCGACACAGTCTCGCTGGCCTAGCGGCTCGGTCCATGTCCGTGTCGGATACCGCCCGTCGAAGCGTTGGGGACGGGCATGAAGCTGATCGCACCTGCGGACCTCAAGAAGCAAAAGGGCATTCCATATTGCCCCGATCATCTGCGCCGCCTTTCGAAGGCGGGAAAGTTTCCTCAGGCCATTCAATTGTCCGGCGGTCGCGTCGCCTACATCGAGGCGGAAATCGACGCGTGGATCGATGATCGCGCCGCGGAGCGTGATCGCAGGGCGGTGGCATGAGCGCGTTGCGGCTCTCCGGGCCGATCAAACTGACGCGAGAGCAGATCGAGGCGCTCCCAAGCGCGATAGAACGTTTTGAAAGGTGCGCTCGCAGTCTTGCGGAAAGTGGTCAGGACGACCGCACGATCATCGTCGCGATAGCCTATCTCGTCGGCTTTCTGTCTTTCGGCCTTCATGGCCGCGACGAAAAACGCATGATCGCGGCCTTGGATCAATTCCGCGACCAGGCGCTTATCTTCGGTCTCAACCATCTTGTTGCGGACGGCAGCGCAGTTCAGGAAAGGCCGAACTGAGGCAGTGGCATCGTGAGCATCCGCGTCATGACCGACATCTGGCAATGCTGCCTCTATCAAGGCGGAACGCTCAACGTCTTGCTGGCTATGGCGGATATAGCGGACGATGACGGCGGCGACATATTCCCCGGCATAGAATACCTGTCGGCCAAGGTCCGACAATCGCCGCGTGCGACCCATGATTGCATCAAGCGCCTTCGTTCGGATGGTGTTGTGCGCCTGGTCGGCCCTGACGGCGAGGATTTGGGCGCAGACAAAAAACCAACAGGTGGTAGAGGGCATCGCACCGAGTACCGAATCGATTTGGAAAGAGTGCAAGAACTGCAGGGTTTGCACGAGGCCGGAGAACCGGACTGCGTGCATTGCAAGCCTCGTCTCAACGAGCGTGCCCGCGCTCGACAAAGGGTGAAAAAGCGCGCTGAAAAGGATGCAAATTCCGGCAGAAAGCGTGCAGTTTCTGACGGAAAGACTGCAAAATCCTGCGCGCATATAGAAGAACCGTTAGAACCGTCAAATAACCTTTCGGCGACGGACGGCGCGCGCGCCTCAAACGGCGCGCCGTCCATCATGCCATTGGAACCGTATCGTGCCGCGCTGGCACAGGTGCTCGACCAGAAAGTCTATGACGCATGGTTCGCCGGCGCTGAGCTGTGGCGCGACGCGCACGGTGTTGTCCTCACCGTCGACGGACCATTCCGATGTGAACGAATTGCCGGCCGCTATCTCCCCTATCTTGAACGTGTGATCGGCGAGCCGGTGCGCGTGATGCTGCGAGGGGATCTAGTATGAGCGAGTCGAGCTACATCGTCATACCATCGCTCAAGTCGTGCATCGTGAGTCGTCAACGCATCGAGGGCGACGCATGAGGCACGCAGCTGGCAGGGGGATAGGGGGTAAATCTCTGGAAAGTCGCTTCGTCTGTACCCGCGTGCCCTAAAACACAGAGATTTTTTCTGGTGATCGAGAATTTGACCCGTGCATGGCCACCTCCCAGGCCATGCGCACGACGGGCGAACAGTGGAGGTCGGCTCGCCTGCTCAGATTGAAGCGTGAGATCAAGCACCTATCGGGCCATCCCTGCACCGGTGCCTTTCCGTCATGCGAAACGCGGGCCATGCGCTACTTTTCCGCAGATGATTATTCCCGTTCCGCCTCAGGAGGATGAAATGGCCGCCACCAATCACGAAATGACGGGTGTCTCGCGAACCACCGATAGGATCGAGATGGAAAGCGGGAATTCCATCCCTCGAAAAAATACCCCCGGCCCCCAAAGGGACGGAAGAAATTCAAGGTGTGCTTGCTGCATTATACCGAAAATCTCAGGTACGATAGCACATTACGAAAGGCTGCTACACGAGGCCGAGCATGACCTGGCGCATGTCAATTCCGACGAGAGAGAACACATGATCCCGCTCGCAGACGAATCGCGACGCCCTATGCATTTTCCCGTCGTCACGGCGGCCATCATCGCGGCGAACGCGGCGGTGTTCCTTCTAGAGCTGATGAATGGCGATGCGTTTGTAAACCAATGGTCCGTCGTCCCAGCTGATATCGTTGCCGGCCGCCATTTGATCACCATCCTGACGGCCATGTTCATGCACGCGAGCTGGTCGCATATCATCGGCAACATGGTCTTCTTCTGGGCCTTCGGTCCGCAGATCGAAGACGCGATGAACCGCTGGCGCTACGCCGCATTTTATCTTGCCGGCGGATTGGTGGCGATGCTGGCGCAAGTCGCGGCCGATCCCGGATCGACCGTTCCCAATCTGGGCGCAAGCGGCGCAATCGCCGCGGTCATGGGAGCGTTTCTCGTCACCTACCCACGCGACCAGATTCGAACGGTTTTGTTTTTCGGCTTCTTCTACCGCATCACCTTTATGCCGGCCGCGTTGCTGATCGGACTTTGGTTTCTGATCCAACTCTTCAGTCTTGGGGTTATCGCGGATACGCAATCGGGCGGCGTGGCCTATCTGGCCCATATCGGCGGCATCGTTTTTGGCGCCGTTACCGGACGGCTGTTCGAGGACCCACGTCGGATAAGCAGTGAATTGGATCGCTTCTAGGAACACGACCTCGGCGTTCAAAGCATCTCGGAGTCCGCGAGCGCGCGGGCAAAGCACAGAACTTTGTGGCGACGCGCGGGATCCTTGATCCGCAGGAACGCTTCCATGAGCCGGCTGCCCTGAAGCGTCGCCTCGCTGTCACCGAGTGTTGTGCCAAATTGCCGGTCCAGCGCGCTCTGGGTCTCGTACCCGCAAAGGCTAGCTAACGGCACGCCGAGTATGTTCGCGATTGCCATCAGACGCCCGGCGGCGATCCGGTTCACGCCGGCCTCGTACTTTTGCACCTGCTGAGGGCTGGTGCCCAGCCGGCCCGCGAGCACCTGCAAACTCATCTTGGCGCGCTTGCGGCGAAGCCGGATTAACCGACCGATCTCAAGGTCGAGCAGGTGCGCGCGCGCCAGCCCTTCCGGATCGCAAGTCGGGGATTTCTTGCTGTTGTCTTGGTTGTTGTAGTCCATATCGTGACCTTCTCAACAATTGGCATCGCACGGACCGTGCGATGCCTAAAGATGAGTCTTATCTGCTGGAATCGGCGCGAAATTTGGGAGTGGCATGCAGATCGAGCGCGCCGAACAGCATGTCGACTGTATCGCCGTCGCCGGACAGCGGCATGATGATGCGCTCAAAGCGTTGATGATCCTTGCCCCATTCCGCGCTGTGCTCGTCGTGCCGCGGTTCGCGCGCCAGGACGACGGAGCAATACTCGTCATAGAGCTGGCGCCAGGGACGCAAGGGCGCGCTGTCCTCGGGTTGACGGATGACCATCCCAGTGAGGTCGCAACCGGCCCATTGGACCAGCCGCGTGCCAAAGAACCTCACTTTGAAATGCAGCGGCAGCGCCAGAACATCGATCAGGAAGGTGCGGTCCGCCAATCCCTTCAGTTCCTTGGGCTCGATGTCGACTCGACTGGGCAAACGTCCGTTTGGCTTCTTGCTCAGCCAATATTCGTACACTTGCTTGACGTCCTCGTTCGCTATCTGATTCGGATCAACCAAAGCCTGACTACTCCTGGTGACGCTTTCGGCAACTCGCGCGTGGGTATATGCTACCGGCGATAGCATGTCGGAAATGCATTCTGATCATGCGCGTATGCGGTGGGTAAATTGCCGCCGGAACCCGCCCGATGCCACGCCCTGCCGTACGACTGAGCGCGATCGATCTGAACCTTCTGGTCGTCTTCGACGCGGTGATGCGCGAGCGCAATGTCACGCGCGCCGCCCAGCGCCTCGGATTGAGTCAGCCTGCAACCAGCCATGCACTCGCCCGGCTGCGCCACATGTTGAAGGACGAACTCTTCATCCCCACGCCGACCGGGATGGAGCCCACGCCGCGCGCTAAGGAGCTGTCGCTGCCACTGCGGGAAGTCCTCAATGGGCTCGAACAGGCCATCGAACCCGTCAGCTTTGATCCGTCGACGGCCAATATACATTTCCGCGTCGGCGTCGATTCCTATTCCGCCGTCGTGCTGGCGCACGCCTTCGCCAGACACGTTCTGGCCACGGCACCGGGCGTGCTGCTCGATCTCAAGCCCACGCTCGGCCTCAACGTCTCGGATCTGTTGGAAAGCGGCGAACTGGATTTGGCGGCGGGAACTTTCGCGGAGCGCCGAGACCGATTTTCGCGCAAAAGCCTTTTGCGCGACGAATTCGTCGCGGTCCTACACCGCGATCACCCCGTCGCCAGGAAGTCAGAGCTGACGCTCGCGGATTTCGCCGCGCTCGCGCAAATCGAGATAACCTCGGTTCCCTATACCACCGACTTCATCGACGAGGCTCTGGCCCAGCACGGTCTTCGCCGCCGGGTCGTGCTGCGGGCGCCGGACATCACGGCGATGCTGTTGCTGATGGAGGGCGAATTCGTGGTCGTTGCGCTCCGGCGCGCCGTGGAAATCCTTGCCCCGCATCATCCCTGCGCGGTCCGCCGCCTGCCCATGCCCTCGCCCGTCATGGAGACCGCCTTGATGTGGCCGCGACGGCTCGACCGGCAGCCTTCGCAGCAATGGCTCCGCGGGGAACTTTGCAAAGTGGCCGAAAGCCTGCCGCACACCGTCGGCGCGCGCGCACCGAGCCGTCCATAGCAGAGAAGATCGGGTTGAAGCATTGGCTTATGGGATGGTCCGCCCCGCGCTGCGGCGCAATCGTCGCAGTCATGGGAGCGTTTCTCGTCACATAGAGCAATACGCATTCAGATTGAATCGAGGTTTTGCTCCGGGGGCTTTTGATCGTCGCTTCGTTATCGCGCAAAACCACACACACTTTTGCGCACGCCGCTTTAACTCATTGCGGTTGGAACGGGCTTCGGATCACGCACAAGCGCGGCGCCGAGCTTGGCCAAGTCTTCCGTCCCCAAGGTTTCGTGGTCGAGGAGCTGGTGCGCGCCTGTTTCGAGGACGGACCGATTTCGTTCCAGTGTCGCGTGCGCGAGTTCGAAGGCCTTCTCGATGAGACCTTTCACGGCCCCATCGATCGCGTCCGCTGCTTCGTTTCCGTAGGCGCGCGGCCGCCAATTCGGCACTTGACCACCAAGATAGCTTGCGGTTTCGGGCTCGTACACGACCTGACCGAGCGCCGGCACCATGCCGAAGCGCACGACCATGTTGCGGGCGATGTCGGTCGCGCGGGTCAGATCATCCGCGGCGCCGGTCGAGACTTCACCGTAGACAACGCTTTCGGCCGCACGGCCGCCCAACAGCACCGCCATGCGATTGAAGAGTTCCGACTGGCTCATAAGAAAGCGATCTTCGATCGGGCGTTGCATCGTGTATCCGAGTGCGCCGATGCCGCGAGGGATGATGGATACCTTCTGCACCGGATCGGTACCCGGCAGAACCATGGCAACCAGGGCGTGCCCCATTTCGTGATGCGCGACGATGTCGCGTTCGTGCGGACTCAATATACGGCATACGGCTCTTCTTTTCCAGACCGGCAACGAGGCGTTCGATGGCCTGGGTGAAATCATCGAGCGTTGTCGAATCCGCCTTGCGGCGCGTCGCGACGAGGGCCGCTTCATTGACCAAATTGGCGAGATCAGCGCCGGTGAAACCGGGCGTCAGTCCAGCGACGGCGTCGACGTCGAGCTGGGGACTTACGGAAATCTTCTTCAAATGCACGCGCAGGATGTCGGCTCGCCCTTTGCGGTCGGGACGATCGACCAGCACTTGCCGGTCAAAACGGCCGGCGCGCAGCAGCGCGGGATCGAGAATCTCCGGTCGGTTCGTCGCGGCGAGCACGATAATGCCCACACTCGGATCGAACCCATCCATTTCCGCAAGCAGCTGATTGAGCGTCTGTTCCTTCTCGTCATGCCCGCCGCCTGGAAGATCAATGCCGCGCGCGCGTCCCAGCGCGTCGAGTTCGTCGATGAATATGATCGCAGGCGCGCTTTCCCTCGCCTGCCTGAAAAGATCGCGGACGCGCGCAGCGCCGACACCGACGAACATTTCGACGAATTCCGAGCCGGTAATCGAGAAGAATGGAACGTTGGCCTCTCCGGCGACGGCGCGCGCCAACAGCGTCTTGCCGGTACCGGGAGGCCCGACGAGCAGCAGGCCCTTGGGCACGCGCGCACCGAGCCGGCCATAGTAACCGGGATTCTTGAGGAAGCCCACGACCTCCGCGAGTTCCTGCTTCGCCTCGTCGACACCGGCCACGTCTGCGAATGTCACATTGAGGTCGCGCTCTGCAAAGACCTTGGCGCGGCTGCGCCCGATCCCCATCAACCCGCCCAGATTCATGCCGGACCCGCGAAGAAAAAACATCCACCCGCCGAAGATCAGGAGCATCGGCAATACCCATAGGACGAAGTTGTCAAACCAGTTGGCGGGCGCTTCACCGCTGAATTTGACATTGTGCTTTTGGAGTTCGTCGGCGATCGAGGGTTCGACAAGAATCGTCGAGAATTTCTTCGGTTCGGTGTTCTTCGATTGCGGCTTGATCGTGCCGGTGATGACGGATTGGCCGATTACCACCTCGGAAATCTCGTTCTTCGCGAGCAGCGCGCGGAATTCGCTGTACGCAATCTCCTGTCCTGATTCGAGGCGGGTCTCAAGCGTGCTGAAGAAGAAGAACAGACCAAGGAAGGCCAGCAGGTACCAAATCCAAACCGGTTGAAGCATCGGCTTTTTTTTGGACTTATTTCCGTCATCCATGGCAACCCTCTCTTTAGTTTCTATTCCCCGATGCTGACGGCACGGGGTGTTCGGGTTCCGTGACCAATTCGGGAAAGTACTTTTGTAACTGTATATTCGCGCGTTCGACAGAAGCGCGCCCTTCGGCGATGGCCTCCGGTGCCCGATTGAATTCCATCCAGTTCAGATTTGTCAGTTGGGGACGCAACAGCACATGCGGCGGTTCTCCCGCAAGCCGCGTTCGCGTGATATGATCCTGCATAATATTTAAAGCATTTGCGAGGACGTCGAAATAGCCGGGAACGGCCTCTTTGGGCGACAAGAGGTTGGTGGCAATGGGCTTCAGTTGCTCCCGGAACAGGGCGGGAAGCTGTTCGATGACATGCTCGGCGAATTCGTGACGCGGTGTGGCGCTTGTCGCGGCCTTGCCGACCACATGCCTGCCCAGCAGATCGGCATTGAGATCGACGGCGATGATGATGTCGGCACCGAGCGCACGGCAGAGCGACACGGGGACCGGATTGACCAGCCCGCCGTCAATCAGCCAGGCGTCGTTCAGGCGGAAGGGCCTGAACACGCCTGGAATGCTGATGGAAGCACGAACGGCTTTGTCGATGGCGCCGGTTTCGAGCCAGATTTCGCGACCTGTCGTCAGATCTGTGGCAACGGCGGCAAAGCGTTTGCCACATACCTCGATGGGCCCGCTAATGCCAAGATCGCGCAAGAACAATTCGATGCGCGCGCCTTCCATCAGCCCACCACTGGATATGTGCACATCGATGAGAAAGGCGATCTCGCGCCAATCGAGCAATTCGATCCTGGCTCGGAGTTGGGGCAGCCTGTTCGTCGCATAAGCGGCTCCCACCAAAGCGCCTATGGATGTGCCGCATACGACGTCCGGCACGATCTTCTTATCGAGCAAGGCTTCGATGACGCCAATATGCGCCCAGCCGCGGGCAGCTCCGCTTCCCAGTGCAAGTCCGATTTTGGCTTCAGACATCGTGCGATCCTCATTTCAGGCGCGCCAGGCGATGGCTTGTCTCTATTCATAGTGAAGCGCGTCGATCGGGTTCAGGTTGGCGGCCTTGCGGGCCGGATAGTAGCCGAAAAAGACTCCGACCGCCGCGGAGAAGGCAAAGCCGTACAGAATGGCGGGGAGCGAAATCTGCGTCGGCCAATGGGCGAATGCGGAAATGATGAACGACGCCAGCACCCCGGCCATGATTCCGGCCACACCGCCAGTGACACTCAATAACACTGATTCAACGAGGAATTGGAGCAACACCTGAACGCGGCGCGCGCCGATCGCCATGCGTATGCCGATTTCCCGCGTTCTTTCGGTGACGGACACCAGAAGGATGTTCATGATTCCGATGCCGCCAACCAACAGCGAGATGGACGCGACCATGGCCAGAAGCGCGGCCATGACTTGGCTGCTGCCTTCTTGCGCTTCGGCGATCTGACTGAGATTGCGCACGCTGAAATCGTCGAGTTGGCCGTTTTGGATATCGTGACGACGCTCCAGAGTCGCGGTCACCTGAGCGATCGCCGTGTTCACCAGCTCGGCCCCGACAGCCTGGACGAAGATGGCGTTGACATAGCCGGTCATGCGCGGGCTGAGGCCGAAGGCGTTGGGCGCCGGCGGATAGTTCGTGCTGACAATGTCCTGAACGGCTTGCGGCGCGGCGGCGCCCAGAACCTTCCGCTCGGCGGTGCTGAACGGAATCATCACGACATCGTCCTGATCCTGTCCAAACCCGGTCTGCCCCTTGCTGGCAAGAAGCCCGATCACCCGCATCGGAACACCCTTGACCAGGACGATCGCACCGATGGGGTCTTCGCCCGCAGGAAAGACGTTCTGGTAGACCGTCTGGCCGATCAAGCAGACCGTCTCGGTGGAGTCATTTTCCTGCTCGGTCATCGTGCTGCCTTCGGCGATGTGCCAGCTGACGATGTCCAGATAGCTCGGCGTCACACCCTGGATGGCCGTGGTCCAGTTCTGATCGCCGTATTGGACTTGGCCGGCTTGGCGGGTCATGTAGCTGACCCGCTGGACCGCGGGGTCCTCGCGCCGGATGGCTTCGGCATCGATCACCGTCAGGGTCGAGGCGCTGCCGGCTCCGGCGCGCACGCCACCAGCGGTCGAAGCGCCTGGAAGCACGACCACCATGTTGGTGCCCAGGCTTTCCAGCTGTTTCTTGACCGCCGCGCTGGCGCCGTCTCCTACGGCCACCATGGCGATGAGGGCTGCCACGCCGATGAACACGCCCAGCATAGTCAAGGCCGAACGCAGCTTGTTGCGTGCCAAGGCCTGCAAAGAGGCCGAGAAGATCATCGACAGAAAGGCCAGACGAAAATTGCTGGGAAGCGCCGTATCGGCCGCTCCGGCCGCGACGGTACCTGTGACGGCCGCCTGCTGCGGCGTCACGACTGCGACCTGATGCTTGTCCGAGAGTATCTGCCCATCGCGCATCACGATCACCCGATCCGCATAGGCGGCGATGTCCGGCTCGTGGGTCACCAGGATCACCGTGACGCCTTGCGTGCGGTTGAGCCCGCGGATGATTTCCATGATCTCGTGCGAGGTGCGCGTATCGAGGTTGCCGGTCGGCTCGTCGGCCAGCAGTACGGCGGGATGGTTGATGAGGGCGCGGGCCAGCGCGATGCGTTGCTGTTGCCCGCCGGAAAGTTGATTTGGCGCGTTGCGCGCGCGGTCGGACAGGCCGACGCTCGCGAGCATTTCAAGTCCGCGGGCGTTGCGTTCTTTCGAGGTCAACGCTACGTCGGCCGAGTAAAGCAGCGGCAGCACGACATTTTCCAATGCGCTTGTGCGGGCCAACAGATTGAAGTTTTGAAACACGAAACCGATCCGTCTGCTGCGGATGTCGGCCAGCTCGGTTTCGGATAGCTGCGCCGTGTCGTGCCCTTCAAAGATGAACTGGCCGCCGGTCGGCCGGTCTAGGCAGCCGATGATGTTCATCATCGTCGACTTGCCCGATCCGGACGATCCCATGATGGCGACGAATTCGCCGCGCTCGACGCAAAGGCTGACACCCCGCAGCGCACGAACCTCGGTATCGCCGAGCTGAAAAGATCGTGTCAGGTCGATCAGTCTGACAACGGGCTCGGCCATACGTCTTCTCCCTCTAAATGTGAAGCGTGGAGGTCGGTGCCGGCTGCGGCTTGTCTTCCCTGCCCGTGGTGGACTCGGATGTCACGACTCGATCTCCCGGCTTCAGATCGCCCGCCTTGATCTCGGTAAAGGTGCCGTCGCCGAGCCCCACCGTGACAAGGATCAAAACCAATTCGCCGTCCCGTTCCAGCCAAACCACCCGCTGTCCGTCGCTGGCTGTCTTGGCAGCCCCGCGCTTGGCCGACGGAGTGAATCGCAGTGCCTGGGATGGTACCCTCAGCACGTTTTTCGCTTGTGTCTTTGCGATCTTGACGGTCGCCGTCATCCCCGGCTTGAGCAACAGATTTGGATTGGCGACCGTGACCACGACATCATAGGTGATCACGTTCTGCACGCTGATCGGTGCCTGTCGGACTTGCGAGACCCGACCGTGGAACGTCCGGTCTGGAAAAGCGTCCACCGTGAAGCTGGCGCCTGCGCCTTCAACGGCTCCGCCGATATCGGACTCGCTGACGTTGGTATCGACCTGCATCTTGGTCAGGTCCGTGGCGATCAGGAACAGCGTCGGGGTCTGAAAGCTCGCGGCCACGGTTTGGCCGACATTGACGTTGCGCGAGACCACGGTGCCGTCCACCGGCGAGACAATGTTGGTATAGTCCAAATTGATCTGGGCGGCTTTCAGTTGTGCGGCTTTCAGGGCGATCTGCGCGGCGTCAAGGCCGGTCAGGGCGAGCGCCTGGTTGTAGGCGTCGAGCGCGGAGTCGACGGCATCGCGGGAGATCGCGCCCGCTTTCCACAGCCTGTCGGCGCGCTCGTGGCTTGCCTTGGCGTAGACGAGACCGGCTTGATCCTTGATCAGCTGCGCCTTGGCGGCGGCCAAGTCCGCCTGGTCCTGAAGCACCACGACCGCGTAGGGACGCGGATCGATCTTGGCGCAGAGTTGCCCTTTGCGAACGCGCGTATTGTAGTCGCAGTTGAGCACCTCGATGGTGCCCGAAACATAGGTTCCCACCTCGACGGTGACCACGGGATTGACCGTACCACTGGCGGTGATGGTGGTGACGACGTCGCCGCGGGTGACCGCTGCCGTCACATAATGCGTCGGCGAGGAATGATGCGCGATCCAATACGCCGTAGCGCCGACAAGGATCACCGCCGCCGCTATTAGCGGGCCGATCAGCCTCCAATTTGCGCGCCATCTCATGATGAAACCCGAACGGGCTCCTCCGGTTCCACCGTGAGATCGACCTCGATGGAGTCGCTAAAGGTCGGCGGTGAGGGAATCTGTAGAAGGGGGATCACAAAGGTTGTCGATTTGCCGTCGACATAAGCGGCGCACTCCGCAAGAAACTCCTCTTCGAGTTCCTTTTTTGCTTTCAGCCAGTGTATCTCTGCTTTGCCCTTTGGACGGCCTTCTTGTTCCCATATCTCATGGCTACGTGTGCGGATGTCTTCTTCTGAAGGAAAAGGTTGTTCTCGGAAGTGAATCGAAGCGATGTGCTTCTCGACGGATTCCAACTCGAGTTGCGCACTTGCTCTTTGCCAATGCTCCTCTGCTTTGCCGTTCGGGCGGCCTTCGCGTTCCCAGATCGCGTAGCTGCGCGCGCGGATTTCTTCCTCCGTGGGATTGGGTCGTATCTGGTCGTACATGGCACTCTCCTACGCGGCGCTGAATCACAATGGCTCAGCGCGCTATGAGTCTCTCCGTTTCCAATGTTTGTTTCACCCTGTAAGCGGGAAGCAGGAGGCGAACATCGACGCCGCAACGCGCCAGCGCCAGCGGTAAAGCGCGGGAAACATCGGCAAGTCCGCCAGTCTTGGCGAGAGGATAGGCTTCAGAGGTTGCAAAAAGCACTCTCACGACAGTTCCCTCCCGCATCTATGAGGTCCGTGGAAACGACCTCGCCGCAGAGGGGGCATCAACGGCGAGGCCGATCCACGACGTCGCCTAACGTTGACGTCGACTAACGCTAATGTTTCACCATCGAAGAGAACTCAAAAGGCGCGCGCCGGCCAATATTCAGTCCAAACCGGCCATAGTGAAGAAAGACGATTCAGCGGCGTTCGGCACGCGACGCAATATTTCCCAGCGCCGCATAACTCCTTCAACGTGGGCGGCATGATCGAAAACCAATCGAACGCGAACACGCGCTGCTGTTCCGCGGCAAAGCCGTCGTTCTCGACCGTCGCCAAGCCGGTCAATGGCTTGCCTGATTCCTTCTCGACGACGAGCGAGGTCAATGCCGGCAGCCCTTCACGGATGCACCAGTTCACGACGCGCCCGAGCACGTTCGAAAGCGTCGGGCCGATCCCAATCCTCATTCTCTCGCGAAGCAGGCGGCAATCGATTATCTGATTGTTGGCCGCAAGGCCGATGAGGATCAGATAGACCTGATAGGCTCGGGTCTCGTACGAGCTGCTTTCTCCGAAGGTAAACAGCATTTCTCGGTCTCCATTCGACATCTGGTCATCGCGCAACTTGTGTTTTCGACCGATGTCCAGCCATGAAGCGGTAGAAATAACTCTTGACGATCTCGACGAGCGCCAGATAGGCGGCCGTCACGACGATCAGGTAAACGAAGAACAGCGGCGGCGGGACCACGAAGCCGAACCAGCGGCCCGCCGGAAGAAGCGTCAGGACAATCGCCGCGGCGACGGCGCCGAGCGCCATGGTCACGAGAAACCGGTTTGGGCGGCTCTCGAAGAATCGCCGCCGCGTGCGGATGGCGAAGACCACCAGCACTTGCGTCGTGATCGACTCGATGAACCAGCCGGTCTGGAAAAGCGCCGCGCCGGCGCCAAAGAAATACAAGAGCGCGTAGAAGGTCACAAAATCGAAGACGGAACTGACCGGTCCGAAGACCAGCATGAACCACTCGATCAGTTTTACATCCCACCGGATCGGCTTGGCGGTGGTTTCCCCATCGACATCGTCGAACGGGATGGCAATTTCCGACACGTCGTAGAGCAAATTGTTCAGCAGGATCTGGATCGGCAGCATCGGCAGGAATGGCAGGAACAGTGCCGCGCCGGCCATGCTGAACATGTTGCCGAAGTTCGAGCTTGAGCCCATCAGGACGTACTTCGACACATTCTGCACCGCGGCGCGGCCGCCGACCATGGCCTCGTTCACCACCGAGAGATCGTGTTCCAGCAAGATAAGATCGGCGGCCTCGCGCGCCACATCGGCGGCGCCATCGACCGAAATACCCACATCCGCGGCGTGCAACGCCGGAGCGTCGTTGATGCCGTCGCCCATGAAACCGACGACATGGCCGAGCCGCTTCAGCGCCAGAAGAACGCGATGCTTTTGTTGCGGATTGACGCGGCAAAACAGATTGACCTGCGGCAGCTGTCCCAGCAGCGCATCATCCGAGAGATGATTCAACGCATCGCCCGTAAGCACCCCCGTGACGGGAACGCCGATCTCCTTGAAGACGTGGCGGGCCACCAGCTCGTTATCTCCGGTCAACACCTTCACGGAAACGCCGGCCGCCGACATGGCCTTGATCGTGGCCCCGGCGCTTGCCTTCGGAGGATCCAGGAAAACGGCGAAACCGGAGAAAACAAGATCGCTCTCGTCGGGGATCGCGGCGGTATTATGACTCGCGTCGACCGTGCGCGTCGCAATGCCCAGCGCGCGGAAGCCTTGCGCACCGAGCCCGTCAAGCGTGGCCTCGAACGCCTTGCGCGTCTCGGCATCGAGTGGCTGCTCCGCTCCCGTTGCGTCCTCGTAGCGCGTGGAGAGCCGCAACAAATCCTCAGGCGCGCCTTTGACGATCAGACGGCGCTTGGCCGCATGTTCGACCAGGACGGAAACGCGCCGCCGTTCGAAATCGAACGGCACTTCGTCGATCTTCTTCCAGGCCGCCATGTCGAACGGATGGGCGGACAAGATCGCTTCATCGAGCGGACTCTTCATGCCGCTTTCGAAGCGGCTGTTGACATAGGCATAGGAATAGGCGCTCACGCTCTCGCTGCCGCGACCGTCAATCGTCTGCACAAGCTTGATGGTGGCTTCGGTCAGCGTGCCGGTCTTGTCGGTACACAGCACATTCATGGCGCCGAGATCGTGGATGGCGGAAAGGCGCTTCACGATCACCTTGCGCTTGGACAATCCTATCGCCGAGCGGGCGAGCGTGATGGTCACGATCATCGGCAGCAATTCGGGCGTCAGTCCGACCGAAAGCGCCAGCGCGAACATCAGCGACTCAAGCAACGGCCGATGGAAAAACATGTTCACCGCCAGAACGAACAACACCATCAACACGGTGAAGCGCATGATCAGCATGCCGAAACGGCGAATACCGACCGAAAAATCGGTGGCCGGCGGTTTCTCCGCCAAACTCGTCGCCAGATTGCCGAGTGCTGTTCTGCGGCCCGTTCGGCAAATGACGATCGCCGCCGTGCCGCTGATCACCGAGGTGCCTGCAAACACCGCGTTCGACGCCCCGGCGGGGTTTTCGCTGCCCGAGGCTATATCGCCCCCATGCTTTTCCGCCGGGTATGGCTCTCCGGTGAGAAGGGCCTGGTTGACGTAGAGATCGCGGCTTTCGAGCAGCCGCGAGTCCGCCGGTACGAGATCGCCGGCAATCAGTTCGACAACATCGCCTGGTACCAGCTGGTCGATCGGCAACGAGACGCTAATGCCGTCGCGCCGCACTGTTGCATGCACGGCTACGGACCGACGCAGCGCCTCGACCGCATTCTGAGCACGGGTTTCCTGGATGAAATCCAGGGTTATGCTCATGGTGACGATCGTAGCAATGATGACAAAGCTTGCGGTGTCGCCGGTCGCCGCCGACAACCCGCTCGCGACCAGCAGGATGATAACGAGCGGGTTGCGGAAACGGGCGAGGAACTGCAGCCACAGCGGCGAACGCTTGACGGCTGCCGCGTCATTGGGCCCGTAAGCCATCAGCCGCGATCGAGCCTCTGCGCTACTCAACCCCGCTTGGGTCGTGGCAAGCCGTGTCAAAAGTCGGCCCAGCGGCTCCTTCCAGGTGTCTTCTGGAGCTAATTCGCTATTTGCGGGGGCCTCGGCCATCACGACACGTCTCCTATCGAATCAGTGACGCGTATCCTCCGCCGATTCCTCCACCAAATGAACGATGCGGCGTCCGGCGATGGCCACCATCATGAGCGCAAAACCAGACGTGAGCAGGTTGACACCGACGAGAAGACCCAAGACCCAATTCGCCGTCATCGGCCAGCCAAGGCCGATAATGACGACCAGTACCAGATCCGCGATGCCGCTCGCCAGCATCCAACCCCATGACTCGCGAACGACGTCGCGATAGGCGATCGACGTCGCGATCTGGAAGATGCCCTCAACAAGGAAGAGAACGGTCAGCAAAACCGTAAGCGAGTAAGCGCCTTCGACCGGCCGCCAAATGAGCAGAATGCCCATGGCGACTAACAACGCCGCGGTGACGAGACTCCATGCAAAAGCCGGAATGTTCCTTGTCGAGAGTATCGCCGCGAGACCCACGACGCCGCAGATCACGAATAGCCAACCGACGAAAATATCGACGGCGATGGTCGCCGCAACCGGCAACGCTATGGCAAGAACGCCAAGGCTCAGCATGACCAAGCCTTGGAACAGAAACAATCGCCAATGAATGCCCAACGCATCGCTTATGGCGCGGTGCATGATGTTGGACTCGGGCTTTCCGTGAGCCATTTTATCCCTCCATGTGTCGCATATCCCGATGTGGACGGACCCGCCATTCAACCGAGGCGGCAGACGGCCTGTCGCCGGACGTGAAGACGCCGTCGGCCCGCGTATGATGATGTCGTTTGACAGATCAGGTCTAGACTTTTGGGTTGTGCGCGGAATTCTCGTCATGCCGCGCGAGCCAGGCTTCCACGGCCGCCTGCTCGACCTGGTCCACAGCCGCCATGGCGAGGTCAATCGCTGCCGCCGCATAGCGTTCGGCCTTCGCCGCATGGTGCTGCAACTTGCTCAAGTCACGCTTGGCCTTCCACTCCGCAACCTTGTCTTCGGTCGCGATCTTCTGGTGTTCCGTCCAGTCTTTCACCTCGGCCTGCGCCGTTGAGACTTTTTTTGCGTCCTGCTTGATGCGCCGGCGCACGTCGTCAAGATGGAGGCGGACCTCTTGCTCGATCTGTTGGGACTTGCCGCCGATCTTGGCTTTGAGCGCGGCGAGGCCGCTGTCGATATTCGTGAGCTTGATGCGAAGATTCTCACAGAATTGGTCAAGCTGTTGGGTCATAACGTCGTCCTCCACTGCGCGGTATCGCGCGACGACTAAAATAAGAGCCGGGAGGACTTCCAAAAGGCGCGCAGAGGCCAATATCAGGTCACATTCGGCCATAATCGAGATAAACAGGCCGGACTGGGCTGCTAGGCGGACGTTTGGCATTAGAGCGCAGAAGAAGAAGAAGAAGCAAAGCCGAGTCAGTCTGGGCGCTCGATATCGGACTCATCCCTCGAATGGCGTCGGAACTCCAGTGGCCCATGATTCGTCCAACGCCGAAACGCGCGCCGGAAATTGGCCGCGTCCTCAAACCCCAGCGCGTAGGTGATTTCCTCGATCGCCAAATCCGTATCTCTGAGATATTTGATGGCGACCTGCATCCTCAGTTCGTCCACCAGCCCGCGGAAAGACGTTTTCTCGTCGCTAAGTCTTCTTCGCAACGTGCGCGTGGTCATATTCAGATGTTTTGCGACGGCCTCCAAGCTCGTCGGCCGCATCAAGTTGACCATTAGAATTTCGCGCACCTTGCCGACCAACCCGACCCGGTGCCGCAATTCCTCGACCAGCTCGTCGCACAATCCGGTGACCGCCGAGTACGTGATCTCGTTGCCGGCCTTTGGTTCGCGATCCAGCCAAGCAGCATCGAAGACAAGTTTATTTTCCGGTTGATCGAAAAGCACATCACATCCGAAGGTCTCGGGATAGGTTTGTGCGTCGGCGGGCGGACCATAGGTGAAATGGAACTCGCGCGCGACGAACGAGGGCCCCATCGTGTCGCGATTGAGCGACATATGAATGCCGAAATGCAGTTCGACCAGAAACTTGTAAAGCGGCGCATCGACCTCTGGATGCGGAATGGGAGCGATCGTCCATATCGCCTTATCACCTTCCTCCTTGAAGGAGATTTCGGTGAGCGGCGTTGCGAGCTCATGGTACTTCTCGGCGACGTGCATCGTCTGCCGGAAGTTCATACTGCTGAGCATCGCAAACCCGTACATTCCGTACGACGAGACGTGAAATCGCAACCCGGTGCGATAGGCAAAACGCGGATCGCGCGCCAACCTGACGGCATTGCGACAGCATTCGATACACTGGTTCACCGAGACGCGCGTCGCGGGTGAAGACATTTCGCTCGGCGATAAGTGAACCCCATTGAGAACATCTGCAGGCGATACGCCCTCGGCCGCGAGTGCGTCCATGATCGTCGTGAGTTTCGCGACAGGATAAATCCTTTCGTCCGGGCCGGCTTTGAGCATCATCGTCCCACCGATCGTCCGCGCGAGCAGTGCGAACAGTGCAGTCGAGTACAACCACGCGAGCGGCCAATAGATATAGTCCAAATCGCGAAAAATCGCGCGTGAATGTGGGCGCCAGCTTTGGGTGCCGCTCCTGACGCTAACATGCTAGGATATTTCAGAAATTTGGAAATCACACAACTGCCCAGAACCTCCTAGCCCCCCAGTCAACCGCGGCCGGTATTATGGCGCAAGCGGTGGAAGAAGCGCCGTTAGCTGCCCTAGAACTGAACACCAAGCGACGCAGTGGCTATCGCTGGTATTTGCGCATCAACGTTCCCGCCGATCTTCGCGATACGCTCTTTACACTGACGATTTAACGCGCGCTGAATACCAGCGACTTCAGAGAACCGCAGCAACGTCGCCACTCCGTTCTTGCGGAGATATTTGCAAACTTCGAGCGTGCGAGACGACACACGATCACTTCAGCTGGGCACAACCGCGACCTCATGGATGCGTTGGTTGCGCGTCGCTGGTTGCGGTGACTTCAGGTGGGACGTCAGGGCTATTCCGGTTCCGCCAGCGCGCGGACGTAATCGAGCACCAGCCCACGCTCGGTGGGGTCCTTGATGCGCAGGAAACTGATAAGCAGCTGGCGGCCCTGTAGCGCGGGTGTGATATTGGTCTCTGTGCTGCCGCCATTCGCGCCGTTCCCGCCATTTCCGAAGAAGTGCGCCACGGGAACGTTGAGGATTTCGGCGATTTCCACCAGGCGGCCCACACTGATCCGGTTGACCCCCAATTCGTACTTCTGGACCTGTTGGTAAGTGATGCCGAGCCGGTCGGCGAGCCCTTGTAAGGACAGCTTGGTACTCTTGCGATGATGTCGAATGAACTGCCCGACTTCTGCGTCGAACGCGCGCGAGCGTTTTCGCATTTCCGAGGGGTCCGCTCTTGGTACAGGTTTCATTGCCACTTCCTTGCCGATAGGCCCAATTCTTCTCTTGGCGCAACGTATGTTGCCGAAAGGATGAGGACACTCGCATCGCCTTGACCGCGTAATGGACAAAGAATGCTTTCAGCGACCAGATGAGACAACTCAGGCGCATCTGGTCGCGCCACAAATCGCAAAGGTGTTCCGGTAGCCAATGCTGCATCAATGCAGGCAATCAACGCCGGAGTGTATTTTTTGCTGGCTACATCTTCGAGGTTCTGGTCAGTCAGCTCGCCGACGCGTTGTGCCAAGACCGAGCCGAAGAATCGAGTCCGGTGGCGCCAGGTTCCATATCCATTGAGTACGCGTTCGAATATCGCGATATTGCGAAGAAACGGCTTCAAGTCCCGCGCCTCGAAATCTCCGCGCGTCGGTACCGAATTCATCCGGGCTTTCTTCAGCCAAAGGGCGTGCAGGGCATGCAACTCAGGCGACAGGAATACCAGCCTCGCATCACAAGAGAACGGCCAACCCTGCGCGCGTGCTTGGGCATTGAATACGGCGGCAAAGTCCATGCGTTTGCTCGCTGCCCCACATGTCCCCCTCCATCATGTCTATTGAATGGAACCAATGCGAACTTAAGGCTGCATGCGCGTCGCAAGCAAATTCATATTTATCATAACAATATGCATGTCTTGCATTTTACTCCTGGGAGACCGTCAAGCGCCGACGTTCATCGTCACGGTGACTTACGATCCCTTGTGTCTGGAAACGACGCTCTTTAGCGCCTTGAATTCTTCTTTTACCAAGAGAATGAACCAGCGCAGACCGGGATCGTACACGCGCTTAACCGGCTTTGAAGTGTGTGTGGATTTTTGACAGTTCATTCAAGACGTTTTTTGCGTCCGCCTCGGACACTTTCGATGCTTCCGTACGGAAAAGCCACATCGCGCGCAAATGTACCTTGAGCGACTCGACGTCGGTAATTCGCCTTTCGACCATTTCAATTCCGAAATCGCAGAAACTCTTTACGACGGCTTCCAGCCGCGGGTATCCGAATGTACCCGACAAAACCAACAATCGTTCCGCGCCATTCAATAATTTCAGAACTTCACCTGCCGATATCCCATCAGGCCCGGTGCCGGCGATAATCGTCTCTAGTGCCTCGATCTCGCTTGGAATGACTTTGGTGTATTCGTCACGCAAGGACTCAATATGCTCCATGGCCGCAGTAACGGCCTGTTCTTTGTGGATGCCGCCGGGGCGGCGCAGCAGTTCCCCGAGCCGGTTCTTCATACGTATGGTGATGCAATTCGCTATCTTGCTCATTCTATGGAGACCTTCGTCGGTTTAACGAAAGAATCGATCTCTTCTTGTGACATATTCGGCTGGACCGGCGCTCCGACCTCCGCCGACAGATCGGTCGAGCGCCTGCCGATGCCATTGGGTGGTCCGGTGCATTTGAATCGGCGACAGGGTCCGATGTAGGTATCCGTCTGGACGAATGGGCGCTCGCCTTCCGCCGACCATGCGATGTGGTCGAAAAGCACGTTCGGGGCGATCGGTTTCTTGACGACGATGTTCGCTCCGCAATCGCGCGCCGCCGCCACGTTCGAGAATTGCGTGTAGCCAGTCAGCAGGATCACGGGAATCGTTCTGCTCCGCGTATCCGGCAGCCGGCGTATCCAGCGGACGAAATCCGCTCCCGGCATATCGGGCAGGACGTATTCGCAAATCACCAGATCGAAGTGTCCATTCTGAAACGACTTCGTCCCCGATTCGCCGTCGGCCACGATCGTATGCCTGACGAGACCAAACCCCCGGAAGATTTGAGCCAGTATGCCTGTCGCATAGTCGTCGGCGTCCACGACCAGCGCCGAAATCTGCGAAAAATTCAGCTTTTCGTGCGGCATGCCTCTAACACCGGTATCGGTCCCCTGCACTTTAAAACCAATGCTCTCCCCAGGCTTCTTCCTCGGTGTCGTCCGGCTGCGCTTCCGCACCGCTCAATTTCGCCCTCAATCTTTCTCGCGTACTGAAAAATGGAACTTGGCCGATGAGATCCTGAAGCGCGGAAATGTCGTCGGCGTCGCTCCCGATGCACCGGGATAGATCATCGATCAAGAGCGCATGCGCCTGCAGGCTTTGCGAGAAAACGTCGAATTTCTGGAGCAGCCCGATGGCGTTGTTGGAACCGGCAATCGTGGCGTCGCCCGACAGCGTCTCGCCGAAACGCAGCGTATCCTCCGCCAGGTCGCGCAATTCCAATGCGATGCCCTTGAGCAGCCGCAATGCCGCGGAACTTTTCGACTGGCCAGCCGCGTCAGTCATCGAAGAACTCCACATCCGACTCTTCGGGTTGCGAAACGGGCGCGCGCGACGCCCGCAGCTCCCGCTCGACGAGCTGGCGCCCGTTATCCTTGACGAAGACCCGTCTCGCCCTGCCGCTTTTCGGGTTGTAGTGAATTCGCCGCGCCGAACCTCCGCCGATATCCTCTCCGAGAATGGCGATGCCCTCGTCTTTGAGGAACTGGCGCGCGAATACCGCGTTGCGCGATCCGACGTCCGAGAGCGCCGTCACGACGTTGGCTCCCCCGAATATCTTGGCCTCCAATCCCAGACGGTCGCCGCCATGCTTGAGAATGTCATTGATGAGCAGTTCCATAGCGTTGACGCCGTAGCACCGCGCATCGCGATCGTGGCTGCCGCCGTCCGGCAGAAGGAAGTGATTCATGCCGCCGATGCCCGTGCTGGGATCGCGAATGCATGTCGCGACGCAGGAACCCAGGATCGTCGTGAGAATCTCGTTCACGTCCGAAGTGACGTAGGTATCGCCCAAGGTGAGCTGGACATACCAGTTACCGTCCTGCGGATTGCGGAATCTTCGCAGGGGTTCTTCTTTTTCGCGTGGTAGCGTGCGCGCGAGTGCCATGACATCATCAACCGGTTAGCGGGCCGAAAATCTGTTCCAGCTTCTGCTTGAGAACCGCGACGGTGAACGGCTTGGCGAGATAGTTGTTGGCGCCGAATTGAATGGCGCGTTTCACCAACTCGACGTCGGCGCGGCCGGTCAGCAGCACAAAACCGGTCGACTTCAAATTGGGATCGGCGCGCACCGATCTGAGGAACTCGAGCCCGTCCATCCCCGGCATGTTGAAATCCGACAGAACGATATGCGCCGACTGCGCCTTGATGCTCGCCAACGCGTCGGCGGCGGAGGGAAAATCGCGGATGTCCGTTACTCCGATCTGCTGCAGGCCCGAGCGGACCAGCGACCGCATCGTGTATTGGTCATCGACGACGACAGCCTTGATCTTAGACGCGGCCGGCATGGCGGCTCACTCCCTGCAAACGCGTTTCGCAAATCTGGAGGATTTCCTGTCCAATTCGCTCCAAGGGCAATTGCCGTTCCACGGCGCCCAATTCGAAGGCAACACGCGGCATCCCGTAAACGATCGACGATGCCTCGTCCTGTCCGATCGTCGCCGCGCCCTGTCTGCGCATCGCCAGCAGACCGTTTGAACCGTCGCGTCCCATTCCCGTCAGCAGGACGCCGACCCCGTCGCTACGCGCGACGGAGGCAACCGATTCGAACAGGACATCGACCGACGGACGATGTCCGGAAACTTGCGGCGCGCTGCGCAAACGGCAGCGAAACGGACCGATGCCTGAGATCTCCAGGTGGGCGTCGCTGCCGGGCGCGAGATAAACCTTGCCAGCAGACAACACGGCACCGTCCTTCGCCTCACTGACCGAAGGCCGGCACAACCGGTTCAGACGTTCCGCGAAACTGGTCGTGAAATACGCTGGCATGTGCTGGGTGATGACCGTGGGCGGGCAATTCTCCGGAAAATGCGAAAGCACCTCGATGAGCGCTTCGACGCCACCCGTCGACGATCCGATGGCGACGATCGAATTGCCCGGATCGAAATCCGAGCGAATCAGCACCACGGGCGGATCGCGCCTGACATAGGGCCGGACGTGCGCCTGCGCCGCCGTCCTGACCTTTTCGCACAGATCGCGCGCGCTTTCGTCGAGATTTGCGGCGACGTTTTCGGTCGGCTTCGAGAAATAATCCACCGCGCCGATCTCCAGCGCCGACAAGGTCACCTCCGTGCCCTTCTGCGTCAGCGTCGAGACCATCACCACGGGCATCGGCTTCAGCCGCATGATCTTCTCGAGGAATTCGAGGCCGTTCATGTTCGGCATCTCGACGTCGAGCGTGATGACATCGGGATTTAGTTCCTTGATCATCTTGCGCGCCACAGTCGCGTCGGGCGCGGCACCGGCCACTTCGATCTCCGGATCACGCGCCAGGATCGCGCCCAGCAGGCCGCGGATCGTCGCCGAATCGTCAACAAGAAGGACACGGATCGGTGTCATGACCGGCCTCCGCGGAGTCGGTATACCGTCTGTCCCACAAGCTCGAAGGGGTGGTTCGCCATGGATATCCGTTCGGAATGACCGATACAGAGGATGCCGCCGGGCTGCAGAACTCCGCTGAAACGCGACCAGACTTCGTTCTGCGTGTCATCGTCGAAATAGATCATCACGTTGCGGCAGAAGATGACGTCGAAACGGCCGCTCATGGGCCACTCGTACAGAAGGTTCAACTCTTTGAACCGCACGAGCGTGCGCAAGGCGGGAGCCACTTCGAATTCGCCGTCTTCGCCTTGCATCACCGGATGGAACCAGCGCTTGCGCTGTTCGGCTGGAATTTCGGCCACCTGGTGTATCTGATAGAGGCCGGCCTTACCGCGGCGGAGCATCTCCGGATCGATGTCGGTCGCCAATATGCGTACGTTTAGGCCGGCGGCTTCCGGCATGATGTCGAGAATGGTGAGCGCAATCGAATAGGCCTCCTCGCCAGACGACGTGCCGGCCGACCAGATGCGCACTTTTCCGCCTTTCCTTGCTGCCTCCAGTAGACTCGGAAGAACTCGCTTCTTGAGGTAATCGAAATGATGGCTTTCGCGGAAAAAGCGCGTGACGTTCGTGGTCATCGCCGCGATCATGGCCTGGTGTTCGTCGGCGCCTTCGACTCCTACGATCAGGGCGCAATAGTCGCGGAAGCTGCGCAGCCCGATCGTGCGCAGCCTTTTCGCCAGCCGCGAATAGACGAGGTTCGCCTTGGTTTCGGTCAGGACGATGCCCGCTTCCGAATGGACCAGCTGGGCGATCTGATGGAAATCCGACCAGGTAAAGGGAAACTCCCCGTCCGAGACGGCCAGCTCGCGCGAATGTGCTCCGGTGCCCAAGTACGTCTCTTTCAGGCCGCTTGATCCATGGTCTTCTCGACCGAAAGCGACGATGTCAGCTTCGTCATGGCGAGCAGCGTGACCATCCGGCCATCGAGAACGGCAATCCCCTCGACGTATTCGTTCTGGCTTTCGCGCACGACGTCGGGAACCGACTGAATCTCCGCCGAGGTCACGGTCAGAATGTCCGAGACGGCATCGACCAGCAGGCCAATCGTCCGTTCGCCGGAGTTGACCACGATGATCACGTGCTTTGGCGTGGCTTCGGTCAGCCCGAGCCCCAGCCGCGCCTTGAGGTCGATCACCGGCAGCACCATGCCGCGCAGATTGATGACACCGCGAACGTAGTCGGGAACGTGCGGCAGGGCGGTGGTATCCGTCCATCCGCGGATTTCACGGATCGCCATGATGTCGGCGGCGAATTCCTGGCCGGTGGCGAGAAACGTGATGTACTGACGGCGGTCGTGCGCCGATTCCTGTTCATTAGGGCTCATGACTATGCTCCAATCGCTTGTTGAAGTTCCGTTGAGCGGTTTGCGGCCTCGCGGCAGCGTGCCACGAGACCGTCGATGTCCAGGATGAGCGCCACGCGGCCGTCGCCGAGAATGGTGGCCGCTGCGATGCCGGCGATGTGGTGGAAGTTCGACTCGAAACTCTTGATGACGACCTGACGCTGACCGACGATCGCGTCGACCGCGAGCGCCACGCGCCCGATCCCTTCGCTCTCCACCAGGATCACGACGCCTGCGGCGGGATCGCTCAATGAGCGTTGTACGCTCAAGAGCTCACCGACGCTCACCAGCGGTACGTAGACGCCCCGCACGTTGAGCAATCTGCCTTGCGAGCCGAACGGACGAACGTCCGAGGCCTTCGGTAACAGGCTTTCGACGATGTGCGACAGCGGTAGCACGAATGTCTGATCGCCGGCCGCCACGATCATTCCGTCGAGCACCGCCAGAGTAAGCGGCAGCGTCAGACTGAAGCGGCTGCCCTTTCTCACGGTCGAACTGGTGACGATGCGTCCGCCGAGATCGACGATATTGCGACGCACGACATCCAACCCAACGCCACGGCCGGAGATATTCGACACCTGGTTGGCGGTCGAAAATCCCGGGAGGAAAATCAGATTGTCCGTTTCTTCGTCCGAAAGGGTTGCCGACGGAGAAATCAGGCCCTTCTCGATGGCCTTGTGGCGCACCCGCGAGCGGTCGATGCCGCGGCCGTCGTCGGAGACTTCGATTACGATCCGACCGCCGCGATGCTCGGCCGACAGAGTCACCGTGCCTTCGGCGGGTTTGCCGGCGGCGATGCGCTCCTCGGCCGATTCCAGACCGTGGTCGATGGCGTTGCGTATCATATGGGTCAGCGGTTCGCCGAGGCGCTCGATGACCGTTTTGTCCACTTCGGTCGCTTCGCCTTCGAGGACCAAGTGCACCTGCTTGTTGGTCTGCGCCGCCAGCTCGCGGACCAGCCTGGGCATCCGCTGGAACACCGATTTGACGGGCTGCGTGCGGATGGCCATCACGCCTTCCTGCAGTTCGCGCAACAGATGTTCGAGTTCGTTGAGGCCCGCGGCCACGGCGGTCGTGCGCGCCTGGCCGCATTCCATGACGCGCTGCGTCAGCATAGCCTGTGTGATGACGAGTTCGCCGACGATGTTCACCAGCCGGTCAACTTTGTCGAGATCGACGCGGATGGTCTGCTTCGGCGCATTCTCCGTCGGCAACTGAACGGCCGCGCTTTTCTTCTCGATCTGCTCTTTCTCGACCTGGACTATAACGGTCCCGGCCGGCTGTGCCTCGTCCGGCAAGACCGGAATGTCTACCGTCGGTTTGGGGAGTTCCTCCTGGATGTCGAGTTCGCAGTCGCCCGACACGAATTCGAATACTTCCTCGATCGCCGCCCGATTGGGGCAGCCGCGAAGCACGATGTCCCACGACAGATAGCTTTGCTCGGGATCGATCGACGCCAGCTCCGGAATGCCGGAGACATCGGCGCCGACCTCCGTCTCGCCGAGGGTCCGCAACTCGCGGATCAGCAGGAACGGCTCGTTCGCCTTTGCATACAGATCGGCATGCGGCGCAAACCGGATCTTCCACGCGTCGGCCGGGCGCTGCGGCGCCGGTTCATCGTCGAGATCGACATGGACCGGCGTGAACTGCAGGCTTTCCATCTCCGCCGCCGCGGCCTTCTCGGCCTCGTCTGTGGCTCCCGACAGGTTCGTCAATTCGGCCTCGACGTCGGTATCCGTGACGAGTTCGCTGCCGTTGCGCGCGGCGGCCACAAAATCGGCAAGTTTGTCGCCAGCCCGAAGCAGCACTTTCACGACGTCGCCGGACGCTGCCAAGGTGCCCGAGCGCACCATGTCGAGAACAGTTTCGAAGGTGTGCGCGAAGCCGACGAGAGCTTCGAACCCGAACGCGCCGCCGCCGCCCTTGATGGAATGCACGGCACGGAACACGGCGTTGATGACCTCGCCGTCCGCCTCGCCGTTCTCCATGGAGATGAGACCTTCTTCCATCGCCAGGAGAAGCTCGTCGCATTCCTGGAAGTAGGTCTGCTTGATGGCTTCCATCGGATCCATGGCATTCGTCCTACGGAGAAACGCGACGGATGGCCGCGAGCAGCTTGTCGGGGTTGAAGGGCTTCACGATCCAACCCGTGGCTCCGGCATTGCGCGCCCGAAGTTTCTTCGCCGGTTCGCTTTCCGTGGTGAGCACCAGGATCGGCGTCGCTCGATTCGATGTGCCACTCCGGACGTGTTCGATGAAGCCGTATCCGTCCATCCGTGGCATGTTGATGTCGGTGATGATGACATCCACCAGGCCGGCGGCTTCGAGCACTTCCACGCCGCGGACGCCGTCCTCCGCCTGGATCACCGTATGGCCGGCGTCGCTGAGCGCCAGCTTCAGCATGTCTCTAATCGTCCGCGAATCGTCGACCGTGAGGATCTTCTTGCTCATGCCTGTGCCCCAACCAACCCCAAGACATCTCCCAGGCCCAGCACGGATACGGTTTCCAGAAATGCCGCCGACGGTTTTACGATTGTCATGGGCGGACCGCCCGCTTTGGTGAACGCGGTCATTCCCGCCACTAAGACTTGCAGGCATGGCGAACTAATGCGTTGGACGGCGGAACCGTCGATCGTTATCCCGCTGCCGCTCGCCAAGCCGCGTTCAAGCTGCGCTTTCAGTACGCCTGCATGCGGAAGGTCCACGACTGCGGGCAGTGATACGTTCCCAACGGACTCATTGCCGGTCTCGTCCATTTGAGCCGCTCCCAGCTTTTCCGGATGCTAGAACTCGGTCCAGTCCTCGGCTTCGGCAGCCGCGCTCGGCCGCCGCGCAACCGCCGCGGCGCCGTGACGGGCAGCCGAGACCGGCGCCTGACGGGCAACCGTCTGCGGCGGACGCTTCTGCGGCAGCGCTGCCGGCTTGGAGCCCTGGGGACGAGCGACAACCATGTTGTCTGACATAGGCCTCGTGCTGTCGCCGACGTTGAAAAAGCCAACGAGATTCGACAAGGACTGCGTTTCGCCGGCCAGGTTTCGCGTGGCGGCAGTGCTCTGTTCGACCATCGCGGCGTTCTGCTGGGTCACCTGGTCCATCTGGCCGACGGCGACGTTGACCTGTTCGATGCCGGTCGATTGCTGTTCGGCGGCTTGCGCCATTTCCGTGACGAGCGAGTTGATCTGCACGACCCGGTCGACGATGCGCTTCAAGGCCTGCCCGGTCTCGCCGACGAACTTCACGCCGGCGCCGACATGTTCGCTCGACGCTTTTATCAGCGCCTTGATTTCCTTGGCCGCCTCGCTTGACCGCTGAGCGAGTGCACGAACCTCGCTCGCCACAACGGCAAAACCCTTGCCGGCATCGCCCGCGCGCGCGGCTTCCACGCCGGCGTTCAGCGCCAGCAGGTTGGTCTGGAAAGCGATTTCATCGATGACGCCGATGATATCGGTGATCTGCTTGGACGACTGTTCGATCTGGTCCATCGCCTTGATCGCCGTTTCGACGACCCGACCGCCATCCTCGGCGGCGGATTTCGCCTCCATCACGCTGCCACTTGCTTCCTTGGTGTTCGACGCGGTCTTCTTGACCGTGGCCGTGATCTCTTCGAGTGCGGCGGCGGTCTCTTCAAGGCTTGCGGCCTGCTGCTCGGTGCGATGGGAGAGGTCGTCAGCAGCCTGCGAGATTTCGCCGGCGCCGGTGCTGATGGCATTGGTTCCGTCCAGGACCGACTTCATCGTTTCCTGCAGACGGGTGAGAGCGGTATTGAAGTCGACTCTCAATTCGTCGTATTGGCCAGAGAATTTTTCCTCAATACGCGCCGTCAAGACGCCTTCCGAGAGCTTTTTGAGTCCAGCGGCAAGATTGTGGACGACGTTCGCCTGCTCCTGCATCTGTGCTTCGCGTTCACGCTCCATCGCCGTGACGTCGCTCATGTAGTTCACGACCTTGAACGGCTTACCTTTGGCATCGAGGACCGGAATGTAGTTGGTCTGAATCCAGACGTCCTTGCCGCCGGCGCCCTTGCGCTTGTATTTCTGGGCGATGAATTCGCCGCGATTGAGCCTGTCCCAGAACGTGCGGTATTCCTCACTTTTCGCATATTCCGAATCCACGAAGATGCTGTGGTGCCGCCCTTCGATATCGGCGAGCCTGTAGCCCATCAGCGACAGGAAATTCTCGTTGGCCGCAAGGATTGTTCCATCCGGTTTGTACTCAATGGCACTCCAGGCCTTGTTGATGCTGCTGAGCGTCGCCTGCGGGCCCCTGACTGTCTCCATGATCGAAGAAGCTACACGAATACTGAGGAACCCTGCGAGAACAACGGCGGCCGCTACGGCGGTTAGTTGGAATGCAAGGCTGACACCCGCGCCAAGGCTAAGGTGAAAGTACAAAAGGACGAGAAACGGCGCGACGAAGGTACCAGACAGAATGGTCACGCGCGTGGTCAGCGGAAGACGGTAGATCGTGGTCACGTTAGCCCCCGATGGTTGGTCGACATCCTGAATCGGTGAAGCTGCGCCTGTTCGAACGAATGCGCGCTTCTTGCACCGGCTCGCACAAACGATGGCGCCGCAGCCGTTACCGATTCATGTAACGTGGTTCAAAAGGCGCGTGCACTTCGTTTGCACGAAACCAAGAACCGCACTGAAGCCGTTGCGCTCCCGGTGAGCGCGCGGTGTTGCGGAATAACGCTGCTGTTTCAGCGTTTCCTTGATCGCGCTTCAAAATGCGTGCCAGCAAAACACATCGGACGACTGTCACTTGCGTTCTAGCGGGGCAGTTGTATTTCGCAGGACGCGCGTGTGACGGATTGCCTCTGCAACGGTTCAAGGAGACTTGATCGATCGCGAGTACGCGCCTGTTGAACAAGAAAACACTCAGTGGTCGGAGTGTTCGCCAATTCGTATGTGTCAAACACCGTGCGACAATTTTCGCAACATTCAAATTCAATTCGACTTAACCGCCACAGCGATACGCTCCCACCGAACTTCCGTAATCGCGAGTCGCATCATCGCGACGCGCTCAGCCGGAGATCGATCGGAGAACGACATGAAATTCCTTGAGAGGTTTGCGCACTATCTCTTGCCTGCGTTAATGACGTTGATGCTCGTCGCGACGGTGGCTAGCGCCGAGGAGTTGTGGGATCCGCATCTGCGGGGCGTCGATGAAGGGCTTACGGCCGGGGCAGTGCCGCCGTCGGGCGTATACGGCGTGCTCGACAATTATTGGGCGGCTTACGATCTGTACGACTACGACGCCCACAAGACCGGCGTCAAACTCGACGCGCTGGTCGAAGTGCCGATCGTGTTGTGGAACACCGGCTATCAGGTGTTCGGCGCAGATTACGCTGTCGCCTTCGCCGAACCTTTCGACTTCACCAACGTGCGCGCGACGGGCGTCGCCGCCTTGTCGAACAACGGCCATTGGGGCACCTACAACACAGTGCTGGTTCCCGCGATCCTGTCCTGGACTCTCGAGGGCGATTGGCACGTGAAGACGGGCTTGACGATCTATGCCGACGACGCCTCGACTTCGCCGGCCCATCCGCCCGTCTACGGCGGCGTCGGCTCGGGCAACGGTTTTTGGACCTTCGAGCCCGATCTCGGCGTGAGCTGGCTGAGCGACGGCTGGAATCTGAGCCTCGGCGCCAGCTATTCCGTCAACAGTGCCGACACCAAGACCCATTACCATTCCGGCCAGGAGTTGGCGATCGATTACACCGCGACCAAAACCGTCGGCAAATGGATCGTCGGCCTCGGCGCGCACAGCGAAAACCAGTTCACCGCCGACAGCGGCGCGGGGGCCGCGGGCTGCGCGGCGAAGGACGGCTGCAAGACCAACAATCTCGGCATCGGCCCGCTCATCGGCTATCAATTCGGCGGCCTCGAGCTCATGGCCGAATACAATCACAATCTGCACACCGAAAACGACGTCGCCGGCGAGATATTCAACCTGCGCCTGGTGACGGCTTTTTGATCGGCGCGAGGACAAACACGTAAGACCGCGAGGAAAACTATGGCTACCTGTAACACGCAGAAAATCAATCCCGCCGCTTTGGGGTTGGTCGGATTCGGTCTGACGACCGTATTGCTCAGTTTGATCAACGCAGGCGTATTGCCCGCCGCGGGCGAGAACGTCATGATTCCTCTCGCCATGGCGTACGGCGGCACGATCCAGCTCATCGCCGGATTGCTGGAAGTCAGGAGCGAGAACACCTTCGGCATGACGGCGTTTCTGAGCTACGGCGCCTTTTGGTGGTGGTTGGCCCTGTTGTTGATCCTCGGGCACAACCACATTCTCGACCTTACCGGCGCGGGCACGACGATCGGCGTCGCCTTGATCCTGTGGGGAGTGTTGACGCTCTACCTTTGGGTCAGCACCTTCGCGCTCTCCTGGCTGCTGGTCCTGGTCTTTCTGACGCTGTGGATTGCGTTCTTCCTGCTCGGCTCTGGCGCGCTTTTCGCGCAACCGGCGCTGACGCAATTCGGCGGTTGGGTCTGCTTGGTCTGCGGCGCGTTGGCAATGTATGGCAGCTTCGCCATCACTACCAATGCGACGTTCGGCCGGACCGTACTGCCGATAGGCGCTCGTTGAGGGAGGTTCGTCGCGACAGTCGCCGGGTTCGCCCGGCGGCTGGTCCGGCGATCGCACTACGCATGCAGGTGGCGATTTGAGTAGATGAAGACACGATGTCCGCAACCGGCAGAACAATTGCGAAGTCGAAGATCGTGCTGCTCGGTCAAAAGAATCCGGCAGAACAGATTGATCTAGACCCCAACGAGGGACCGTTCGAATCCTGGCTCGCGGTTGCGCAGGATATGTGGGGAGTGGGAAACCTTACTCCTCTGGATAGGGTTTTCGCCTCCACCGCGATCGGGGCACTGGCGGTGACGGGCAAAGCGATCTTCGGCGCCGTCTGTTATCATCTGGGCCAACGGCTTTTCAGCTTCAGTCGGGAAGTTGATATCTGGATAGACGCCTATGAATGCGAGCCGGCCGTTTCCCTGATCGAGAAAAGGCCGAAGGACAAGGTCAAGCTCAGCCCGTGGACCGCCAAGGAACGACAACTCGGAACAAACCGGTTCACGAAACTTGCAGTCCTATATATGACCAAGCTTCCAGTGCCGTCTGCAGCTTTATTCCGCGATTGCGCGATCTCGCTGAAGCCGAACGGTAATCTATTCGTCGCCGATCTTGTCGCGGGAAAGAACAACGCTGGCGCGTCTTCGCCGGCGTGGTTCGGGAATTTGGAGTTGCAGTCCCTGGCCGATCATAAGAATGCGCTTTCGAAAGCCGGTCTCTCCCTATGCAATGAATATAATGTAACCGGAGACGTAGAGGGCGCCATTCGCAGAGGGCTCTATGACTCGATCAACGCACTTGCCAACATCCGCACATTGAAAGAGCCATGGCGAGGGCAGAGATTTGCTGCCTATTACAGGGAACTCGAATCTTTGAGCAGGCTGTACAAAGACCTCGAAAGCGGCGACGTCGCAGCCGCCGGCATCCTCGCTCTGAAACCGTAACGCGATCCGGTATCGTTAGTAAGTGCACATCGTTGCCAAATATGAAGGCGGCGAACGGTGGCTTGATTTGGTGGAATTTCTCGAAATTGCTGCGATTCTGGGCGTCGATGCCCGGAGAATTATTCGCAAGGTCGTCAATGCGATGTGATCACCGCGTTTCTGTTGCGTCGTGAGACCGCTCAATACCGGAAGCGAGTATTCGAAATTGGACGGTTTGACCCGAAGTGTCCGCTTCGCAGCCATTTGATGCTCCGTAGAGCCAAATCTTCGCCAGAAGATTGCTCATATTCCGCTCGACTTCCTGGCGGAAGGAAGCGTGTATCGGCCGTAATATACGGGAACCAAATGATGGAAAACGAAACCCTGAAGGCCGCGCTGCTGGCCATATTCCCGATGATCACCAAACGGCTGAAGGATGCCCACAACATTGCAGCGGCGGCTGAGGCATGTGCCGCAACTGGTAATGATGTAGGAGCGTTTCGCATCCTCTTGGATATCGAGGAGAACACGCATGATGCGACCACGCTTCTGAACGCCGCAAGCTTGATCCGTCGCGAAAGTGAAGACTAGAAAACCGTTAAGCCGTCACGCTCCAGCTATTTGCTCCGGTAACGCGGCCAACCGTCATCCGGAGCTTATGGCCGTGGCAGCGCCAATGCTGCTGTGATTGTTGGAGAGACATATGAGTAAACCCACAAAATCAAAACGGCAGAAAGTCCAACGCCCATCACGAGTGGCAAGGGTATCGTCAGCTGCTTCCCGCAAGGCTAAGAGCCAAACCACAACGGACCAAGCCGCAAAGGCACCTTCAAAAGGCTTCGTGCGTGAAGGTAGTAAGCTTGCAGAAATGATTGCGCTGCTGCGCCGGCGGGAAGGCGCAACCATTGACCAGAAGGTGAAAGCAACAGGCTGGCAGGCGCATTCCGTGCGTGGCGCTGTGTCTGGTACCCTCAAGAAAAAGCATGGTCTGGCTGTAACGTCATCAAAGACTGACGGTACTCGCACCTATCGCATCGCGACAATACGCTCATCGAGCTCGTGGTGGTGCTTGGCATCCTTTCCATTGTCGCGGGCGTCGCAACGTTGATGCCTGGGCGCCTTCGGATTTCACGCCGGGTGCCTATGTTGGTGCGTGTTGATACTGCCCAAGCCAGCGAGCGCGCGGTCCGCCGGCAGGCGCTGCGGGCGCTGCTGCATCAGGCCTATGCGGTAAAACTCACAAGTTGTTGCCCTTGGCGTTGCCCGCGTTTGGTTATTCCGACGTATATGTGCGGAACTTCTATGCTAAGTATTTGATATTATTGGTGGGTGATACAGGACTCGAACCTGTGACCCGCTGATTAAGAGTCAGCTGCTCTACCGCCTGAGCTAATCACCCCGTCAAGGCGGCGCGCTATAGCAGAGGGTTTTGGCCATGTCTACGCGCCCGCCGCTGGGCCGCTCGGCCCGCCGCCGCCTCAGATGATTCCCGCCGAAAGGCGCGGGATCTCCACCTGGCGATGCACGTGCACGCTGAGCAAGAGGCCGAAGCCGAACATCACCGCCAGCATCGCCGTGCCGCCGTAGGAGATCAGCGGCATGGGAATGCCCACCACCGGGATCAGGCCCATCACCATCGCGCCGTTGATCATGATGTAGAAGAAGAAATTGAGGATCACCCCCATCGCCAACAACCTGGCGAACTGGCTTCTGGCGCTCATCGCGATCTGCATGCCGTAGCCGATTACCACCGCGAACAGGATCAGCAGCGCGATGCAGCCCACGAAGCCAAACTCCTCGGCGAAGTTGGTGAAGATGAAGTCCGAGTGCTTTTCCGGCAGGAAGTTGAGCCGGCTTTGGGTGCCTTGCAGAAAGCCCTTGCCGGAGACGCCGCCCGAGCCCACCGCGATCTTGGCCTGGGTGATGTTCCAGCCCGTGCCCAGCGCGTCGGATTGCGGATTGAGGAAGGTCAGGACGCGCTGCTTCTGGTAATCGTGCAGCAGAAAGCGCCAGGCCAAGGGCACCGCCACCGCGATTCCGGTGACCGTCGGCACGATCCAGAACCAGGAAAGCCCCGCCAGAAACAGCAGCGCCGTTCCGTCGGCGATCAGGATCATCGTGGTGCCGAGATTGGGCTCCTTCAGCACCAGAAAGGCGGGCATGGCGATCATCACCAGCGGGATCATCAGGCGCAGCGGCTTGGAGACGTCGTCCACGCCCAGGCCGTGCAGATAGCGCGCCAAGGCCAGCACCAGCGCGATCTTCATAGGCTCGGACGGTTGCAGCTCCAAGGGACCGAGCGCGATCCAGCGCTGGGCGCCGAGCGCGCTGTGCCCGACCAGGAATACGGCCAGGACCAACAGGAGCGAGACGGCATAGGCGGGATAGGCGAACTGCATCCAAACCCGGATGTCGACCAAAGCCGCGGCGATCATCAGCGCGAAGCCGGCCGCGAAATAGATCATCTGCTTGTCGGCCCAGGGCGAAAACGCGCCGCCCGCCACCGAATACAGCATCGCGAAACCGATGCCGGCGATGATGGTGATGAGCAGCACCAGTCCCCAATTGATCTCGAACAGCTTGTCGACCAGCGACAGGGTACGCCGCGCGGCGGCATAGGGGCGCGTGGTCATGCCCGCCCCGCCTTGCCGGTGTCGGCGGAATGCGTCGGATAGGCGGTGGGCAGCTTTGCGGGATCGCGCTGCTGCGCGAAGAGCAGAATGTCGCGCGCCATCTGCACATGGGGGTGGGTCGCCAGCGCCCCGTGCTCGATGATGATCGACAAGGCGTAGCGCGGCGCCGCGACCGGCGCGTAGGCGATGAACAAGGCATGCTCGCGCAGGTTCCACGGCAGCTCGGAATTGTCCTTCACGCCGGTGAGGCGTTCTTCCTTGGAGATGCGGCGCACCTGCGCGGTGCCCGTCTTGCCGGCCATCTCGAAGCCCGGCTCGGTGATGCGCCAGGCATAGGCCGTGCCGCCCGGCTCGTTGGTGGCGGCATTCAAGCCCGCGCGCACCGCCGCGAATGCGTTGTCCGAGAACGGCAGGGCCGTCGGGACGACGCGCGGCTCGCGCACCGCGCCGACCTCGTGAGCGACGCGCGGCAACAGCGCCTTGCCGCTGGCGATGCGGGCTGCCAGCATGCAGAGCTGCAGCGGCGTCGTCAGCACGTAGCCTTGGCCGATGCCGTTGACCAGCGTCTCTCCCTGTTGCCAGGGAATGCCGAAGCGGGCGAGCTTCCAGGCGCGGCTCGGAATGAAGCCGCCCAGTTCGCCGGGCAGCTCGATGCCGCAGGGCACGCCCAGGCCGAGGCTGCGCGCCGCCTCGCTCATCTTGTCGATGCCAAGCCGCCGCGCAACTTCGTAGAAGAAGATGTCGCACGACACCTGGATGCCGCGCTGCAGATCGACATGGCCGTGGCCGCCCTTTTTCCACGCCCAGCAGTGGAATTCGCGATCGCCCAGCGTCATAGAGCCGGTGCAGTTGACCTGCAGGTCGGCCAGGCCGTTGTCCACCGCGGCGAGCGCCATGGCGGTCTTGAAGGTCGAGCCCGGCGGATAGGCGCCGCTGATGGCCTTGTTGAGCAGCGGCTTGTGGTCGTCGTCGGTCAGCGCCTTCCACTGCGTTTCGCTGATGCCGATGTTGAAGAGGTTGGGGTCGTAGCCCGGCGTGGAGGTCAGCGCCAGAACGTCGCCGTTCTGAGCGTCCATAACCGCGCAGGCGGCGCTTTCCTCGCCCAGCTTTTCGTTCACGTAACGCTGCAATTGGCAATCGATGGTGAGATAGACGTCCTCGCCCGGCGTGCCCTGCTCGTTCGACAATTCACGGATGATGCGGCCGTAGGCATTCACCTCGACGCGGCTGATGCCGCCCTCCCCGCGCATCTGCCGGTCATATTCCTTTTCGATGCCGCGCTTGCCGACGCGGAAGCCGGGCAGCTCGAGCAGCAGATCGTTGTCGCTCTTGCGGTCGTCGGGGCTGGCGGCGGCAACGTAGCCCAAGAGATGCGACAGTTCCTCGCCATAGAGATAGGCGCGCGTCTCGCCGACGTCGGGCTGGATGCCGGGAAGGTACGGCAGATGCAGGTTGATGCGCGCGAACTCTTCCCAGCTTAGATTCTCAGCCACCGGCACGGGCACGAATTTCTTGTTGACGGCGATATCGTGCTGCACGCGCTCGATCTGATGCGGCGGCAGGAGGATGACCTTGCTGAGCGCGGCGAGCGCGGCGTCGACGCCGTCCGTCGCCTGCTCGGCCACGATCATCACGCGATAATTGCGCCGGTTGTCGGCGAGCTCGATTCCGAAGCGGTCGACGATGCGTCCGCGCGGCGGGGCGACGAGCCGCTGATTGACGCGGTTGTCCTCGGCTTCCGTCCTGTATTCATCGCCCTCGATGATCTGCAACTGATAGAGCCGGCCCGCGAGCACCGCGAAGACGCCGGTCATGCCCGCGCCCAGCATCAGCGTACGCCGCGTGAAGCTGACGTACCGGCTCTTGTCCTTGCGGTCGAACAGCGGCATCAGAATTCGCTCCGCAAGGGGCCGACCAGATGGTGGTGCAGGAGGCCGAGCAACATGGCCGCCGGCGCGTAGTAAAGGACCGTCAGCGCGAATTCGACCATCACCGGCGCCAAGGACGGCAGCCGCCAGTAATAGAACGACACGATCAGGTAGGCGGTCGAACAGGCGACCAGCGCCGCGGTGGCGAAGCCCAGCACCGCGCCCAAGCCCGAAAGGCCGGCGAAGGCGTCGCGCTGGCGGTCGATCAGCGCATAGGTCGCTACGAACGATCCCGCCCAGATTCCGGGAGGTCCGCCGGAGAGAATGTCCTGCAGCACGCCGATGACGAAGGCCCAGGCGGGCGACATCAGATCGGGGCGCACCAAACACCAGTAATAGACCGGCATCAGCGCCAGCAAAGGCGCGGGCAGCGCGCCGCCGAACAACGAGATCGGCACATTGGCGAGGAACACCGCCAGCACGCCGGCTGAGACGGGAATCAGGTTCACAAGAACCCGCACGCCGATGATGCCGCTCAGCCTATCCACGGCGCCGCCTCACTCATCGCCGGGTTCGTCGGCCGTGCCGGACGCTGCCGTGCCGGAAGCGGCGGCGCCGGGGGTCGGATTGACCGGAACAGGTTTCGCCAAAGGAGGCAGCACCGGCGCGGGGTTGGTTTGTTCCGGCGGCGGAACTGCGGGCGGCAGACCAGCCGCCGTCACCGGCAAATCGCGCGGCGAGGGCGCCGGCGGTTGTTCTGGCGGCTGTTTGAAGTCGAGGATTTCCACGTCCACGGCCGAGGCCGGATCGGCGAACAGCACCACGCGATAACGCTCGCCCTCCGCCGCCACCGTTCCGATCGGCAGGCCCGCCGGCAAGATGCCGCCGTCGCCAGAACTGACCACCTGGTCGCCCACCCGAAGCTGGGTGCCCTGGGTGAGAGAATCCAGGACCGGCATGCGCGTGTTGTCGCCGGCCATGATCGCCTGGACGTTGTCCGGCTCGATGGTCACCGGGATGCGGCTGTTGAGGTCGGTCGTCAGGATCACCCAAGAGGTGCGTTCGCCAGTCAGGAAGATGCGCCCGATCATGCCGCGCGCGTCGACCACCGCCTGGCCCGGCTTGACGCCGTTCGACTTGCCGGCGTCGAGGATCATGGTCTCGAGGAAGGGATAGCTGGCGCGCCCGATGACGCGCGCCATCACCGACGACAAGGCGGGATCAGGCACCGCGTGCAACAGCAGTTGATAGCGCTTGACGCGGGTGTCCAGCACCATCGCGGTCGAGCGCCATTGGCGCAGCCGTGCGTTCTCTTCCTTCAGGCGCAGGTTTTCCTGGTAGACGGAGAAGAGCTCTCCGATCGAGGCCGTGAAGCGGTTGAAGGCGTCGACCGGCACGCGCGAGGCGCCCAGCACCGGCTCCATCCAGTCCATGACGTGGGCCCTGGCGCGGTCGAACAGCGAGGATTGCGCCTTGCCGACCAAGATCAGCGCCACCGCCAAGGCGGCTACGATGACCAGCGGCAGGTGGGCGCCGCCGCGCGTCCGCGAAATCCTCCAGGCCCCGTTCGCCATACGCACTCCAAACCCGACCCAGAACCCTCCGCAAAACTAGAATGCGGTCGAAAGAACGTGCCGCATGACCTTGGTGTTTTCGAGCACGCGCCCGGTGCCGAGCGCCACGCAGGACAAGGGATCGTCGGCGATCGAGATGGGCAAGCCGGTCTCTTCGCGCAGCACCTGATCGAGATTGGCGAGCAGCGAGCCGCCGCCGGTCAGCACGATGCCTTTGTCGACGATGTCGGCGGCCAGCTCGGGCGGCGTGGCTTCGAGCGCCACCTTGACCGCTTCGACGATGGCGCCGACCGGTTCGGCCAGCGCCTCGGCGATGTGGCGCTGCGAAATCGAGATTTCCTTGGGCACGCCGTTCAATAGGTCGCGGCCCTTGATCTCGAGCGTCACGCCGTTGCCGTCGGCGGGCGGCGCGGCCGAGCCGATTTCCTTCTTGATGCGTTCGGCGGAGGCCTCGCCGATCAAGAGATTCTGATGGCGGCGGATATAGGCGATGATCGCCTCGTCCATCTTGTCGCCGCCCACCCGCACCGAACGCGAATAGACGATGCCGCCGAGCGACAGCACGGCCACTTCCGTGGTGCCGCCGCCGATGTCCACCACCATCGAGCCGGTCGGTTCGGAAACCGGAAGCCCGGCGCCGATCGCCGCCGCCATCGGCTCCTCGATCAGGAAGACGCGCCGCGCGCCCGCCGACAGCGCCGATTCCTGGATCGCGCGCCGCTCCACCGCGGTCGAACCCGACGGCACGCAGACGATGATCATCGGATTGGCGAAGGAGCGACGGTTGTGCACCTTGCGGATGAAATGCTTGATCATCTCCTCCGCCACTTCGAAATCCGCGATGACGCCGTCGCGCATCGGGCGGATCGCCTCGATGTTGCCGGGGGTGCGCCCCAGCATCATCTTGGCGTCGTTGCCGACCGCTCTGACCTGTTTCTTTCCCCCGCGATTGATCGTGGCGACGACCGAAGGTTCATTGAGCACGATGCCGCGTCCCTTGACGTAAACCAAGGTGTTCGCGGTTCCGAGGTCGATCGCCATATCGCTCGACAGCGCGCCGAGAAGACTGCCGAACATGCTTAACCTGCCATTCCTTTCCGAGCCCGGCGCCTATCCTGCAATTGCCGTTCCGACAAAAGCGGCCCGGACGGAAACCCGCCCGGGCCGTTTTGTCTCATCGTGCAACGTTCAAGGTTTCCGGCACCTGCTTCTTGCGTTTCACCAAAAGCTTGTTCAAAGCGTTAACGTAGGCATAGGCCGAGGCCACCAGCGTGTCGGTGTCCGCGCCCTTGCCGGTGACCGTGCGGCCGTCTTCCTCGAGCCTGACGCTGACATCGGCCTGCGCGTCGGTGCCCTCGGTCACCGCGTGGACCTGATAGAGCTGCAGCGAGGCGGTGTGCGGGTAAAGCTCGCGGATGGCCTTGAAGATGGCGTCGACCGGGCCGTCGCCGATGGTCTTGATGCGCCGGGTTTCGCCGTTGACGGCCAGCGTCATCTCGGCGGTGGGTGCCAGCCCGATGCCGGTTTCGACGCGCAAGGCGATGACGGAAATCGCGTCCTGGCCGCGGACGATCTCGTCGTCCACCAGCGCCACGATGTCCTCGTCGAACACGTTCTTCTTCTTGTCGGCGAGGTCCTTGAAGCGCTTGAAGGCGTCCTCGAAAGCAGCGCCGGCCAATTCGTAGCCGAGGTTCGCGAGCTTGTCCTTGAAGGCGTGACGGCCCGACAATTTGCCGAGCACCAGCGAGGTTTCCTTCACGCCGACTGCCTCGGGGCGCATGATCTCGTAGGTCTCGACGTTCTTCAGCATGCCGTCCTGATGGATGCCGCTCTCGTGCGCAAAGGCGTTCTTGCCGACGATCGCCTTGTTGTACTGCACCGGAAAGCCGGTGACGTTCGACACCAGCTTGGAGGCCTTCGCCAGCATGGTGGTGTCGATGCCCGTCGCGAACGGCATCTTGTCCTTGCGGACCTTGAGCGCCATGACGACCTCTTCGAGCGCCGCATTGCCGGCGCGTTCGCCGATGCCGTTGATGGTGCATTCGATCTGCCGCGCGCCCGCCAAGACGCCCGCCAGCGAATTGGCGACCGCCAGGCCCAGATCGTTGTGGCAGTGCGTCGCGATCACTGCCTGGTCGATGTTGGGCACGCGGTTCTTCAGCATGGCGATCAGCTCGAAGAACTCTTGCGGCGTCGCATAACCGACCGTGTCGGGAATGTTGACCGTGGTGGCGCCGGAGCGGATGGCGAGCTCGACGCAGCGGCAGAGGAAATCGTGCTCGGTGCGGGTGGCGTCCTCGGGCGACCATTGCACGTCGTCGGTGAAGTTTTTCGCGCGCGCCACCGAGGCCCCCACCGCGTCGAGCACCGCATTGGCGCCCATGTTCAGCTTGTGCTTCATGTGCACGGGGCTGGTCGAGATGAAGGTGTGGATGCGGAAGCGCTTGGCGGGCTTGAGCGCCTCGGCGGCGCGGTCGATGTCCTTGAAGCCGGCGCGCGCCAGGCCGCAAACGACGGCGTTCTTGACGCGCCTGGAAATCTCGCCGACCGCCTCGAAATCACCGGCCGAGGAGATGGGAAATCCCGCTTCGATGATATCGACGCCCATCGTATCGAGGAATTCGGCGATCTCGATCTTCTCTTCGAGCGTCATGGCAGCGCCCGGCGATTGCTCGCCGTCGCGCAGCGTGGTGTCGAAAATCCGTATGCGTTGCGATGTCGTTGTGTCGGTGTTCATGGCCATACGTTCCTTCCGTTCGCCGCATCTCGCGGCTTCGATCTCTCCCTGGCGCGCGTCCCCTAAACACACGGCGCCTCAGCGCCAGCCCGTGTCTAGGGGCTGCTAAGGAGGAGAAGCTCGCTCTGCGGCAAACCGAGGGAAGGACGGGGCGTCGACGCGATGCGCGCGCAAACGCGAGCGGACAATCCGCTCTTGCCGTTTCGCTCCATCGCGCCATTCGTCATCGCCGGATCGCCGTTCCGCCCGCCGAGTTTTCAACTCGTAAAAACTAATGGGAGGTTTTTATGCGCCGGTGAAGGCGCAAAATGCCTCGCTGGGCTGGGGTTTTACGCCGGAAGGGCAGGCCCACGCAAGCTCAAGACCCTGTTTTGGCGACCGAAATTAACTCTTTCGCGACCTCCCGGCGGAGTTTGCCCGAGGGTCAACAAATCCCCTTTCGGCGCTCTCTTTTCACTTTGACGACAAGTTGAGACATGGTTTTGTGGCGCGCCGCGCCCTTCGCGCGGATCGTTTGCAAAAACGCCTTCTGAACCACGCCGAGGTGCGCCGGGCATGAAAATCCTGCCGCCCGTCTCGATCGAAGCTCGACGCTTCCTGCCCAGTCCGTGGGACGTGCTGGCGGCGGTGCTGGTGTTCGCTTTCATCGTGCTGTTGGCCGACGCCAGCCGCGGCGTCGAGCAGCCGCTGGCGAGCCTGAAACAGAGCCAGCTCTCGCTCGACCCCTCTCATCTGCCCGGATACGCGCTCCGGACCGCGCTGCGCATGCTGGTGGCGCTCGGCTTTTCGCTGGTTTTCACCCTGACCTACGCGACCTGGGCGGCCAAAAGCCGGCGCGCGTCGACCCTGCTAATCCCGCTTCTCGACATTCTGCAGTCGGTGCCGATCCTTGGTTTCATTTCGGTGACGGTGACGTTCTTCCTGTCCTTGGCACCGGGGAAGATTTTGGGCGCGGAACTGGCGGCGGTTTTCGCCATTTTCACCAGCCAGGCCTGGAACATGGCCTTCAGCTTCTACCAGTCGTTGCGCACCGTGCCGACCGAGCTGGTCGAGGCGGGCAAGGTGTTCGGGCTTTCGGCCTGGTCGCGGTTCTGGCGCATCGAGACCCCGTTCGGCATGCCGGCCTTGATCTGGAACATGATGATGTCGATGTCGGGCGGCTGGTTCTTCGTGACCCTGTCCGAGGCCATCAGCGTCGGCCCTACCACCGTCGCCTTGCCCGGGATCGGCTCCTATATCGCCACCGCCATCGCCGCCAAGAGCCTCGTCGCCATCGGCTGGGCGATCCTGGCCATGCTGATTGTCATCCTGATCTACGACCAGTTGCTGTTCCGGCCCTTGGTCGCCTGGGCCGACCGCTTCCGGATCGACACCGAGCCGAGCGAGGAAGGTCCGGAATCCTGGGCACTGACGATGTACCGCCGGGCAAGGCTGTTCGATGCCCTGGCCATGCCGCTCAACGCCTTGATGCGCTGGAGCTACAAGCTCGCACCGCCAAGGCGGCGCTTCGAGCGTCTCGAGATGACCATTCCGCCCTTGTTGGCGGATGTCATCTGGTACGGATTCCTGCTGCTGCTGGGCGGGCTGGCGCTGTGGAAGCTGATCGCCTTCGCCGGTGCGGATTTCAGCTGGCGCGAAACCCTCGACACCGGCCTGATGGGCTTGGCCACCATGGCACGGGTGATCCTCCTGATCGCGCTGGCGAGCGTGATTTGGACGCCGATCGGCATCTACGTGGGGCTGCGGCCGTACTTGTCGCGCGTCATCCAGCCGATCGCCCAATTTCTCGCGGCGTTCCCGGCCAACCTTCTGTTTCCGCTAGCGGTTTCCGGGATCGTCGCGTGGAACCTCAACCCCAATATCTGGCTGTCGCCGCTGATGATCCTGGGCACGCAATGGTACATCCTGTTCAACGTGATCGCCGGCGCCGCGGCCTTGCCGAAGGAGTTGCGCGACGTCAGCGACAATCTGCAGCTCAGGGGCTGGCTGTGGTGGAAGAATGTGTCGCTGCCGGCCGTGTTTCCCTATTACGTGACCGGCGCGATCACCGCCTCGGGCGGCTCGTGGAATGCGGCCATCGTGGCCGAGGTGGCGAGCTGGGGCTCAAAGACGCTCATCGCCTACGGCCTGGGCGCCTACATCGCCAAGGCCACCACGGCGGGGAATTTCCACCAGATCGTGCTCGGCATCGTGGTGATGAGCTTCTTCGTGGTGGTGGTGAACCGGCTGTTCTGGCGGCCGCTCTATTGGTATGCCGAGCGCAAATATCGCTTCGATTAGCATAGGGAGTTTCATGGCCGAGACATTGCTCGACGTGCACGAGGTGCAGCGCTCCTTCCCGCGGCCCGGCGGCGAGGACTTGCTGGTGCTGGACGGGGTCAATCTCAACCTGCATGAGGGCGAGATCGTCGGCCTGCTCGGCCGTTCCGGCTCGGGCAAATCGACGCTGCTCCGGCTGATCGCCGGCCTGGCGCGCCCGCAAGGCGGCACGCTCACCTACATGGGCCAGCCGATCGACGGGCCGGCCAGCGGCGTGTCGATGGTGTTCCAGAGCTTCGCGCTGTTTCCCTGGCTGACCGTGCTCGAAAACGTGCAACTGGGGCTTGAGGCGCTGGGCCTGCCGGACAAGGAAATCCGCACCCGGGCGCTGGCCGCCATCGACCTGATCGGGCTCGACGGCTACGAGAGCGCCTATCCGCGCGAGCTCTCCGGCGGCATGCGCCAGCGCGTCGGTTTCGCGCGCGCCCTGGTGGTGCATCCCAACATCCTGCTGATGGACGAACCGTTCTCGGCGCTCGACGTCTTGACGGCGGAGAACCTGCGCACCGATCTCGTCGAGCTGTGGGTGCAGCGCAAGCTGCCGATCAAGGGCATCATCCTGGTCACCCACAACATCGAGGAAGCGGTGCAGATGTGCGACCGCGTGCTCTTGTTCTCCGCCAATCCCGGCCGGGTGGTGACCGAGATCAAGATCGAGATCCCCCGCCCGCGCGAGCGCACCGACACCGCGTTCGAGGATTACATCGACCGCATCTACGTCGAGATGACGGCGCGGCGCGTCGAGCGCCATCGCCAGCAGCAAATGACCAGCCTCGGCATCGACACGCCGATGACGCATGTCTCGCCCAACTCGCTCGCCGGCTTGATCGAGGCCGTCGCCGCTCCGCCTTACAACGGCAAGGCGGACTTGCCCGACATCGGCTCGGACTTGCAGCTTGAGATCGACGAACTTTTCCCGGTGGCCGAGGCGCTGCAAATCCTGAAGCTTGGCGACGTCGAAGGCGGCGACATCAAGCTCACTCATATGGGCAAGCGCTTTGCCGAGGGCGAGACCAACGAGCGCAAGGAAATCATCCAGCGCGCGCTCTTGGCCCAGGTGCCGCTGGCCGTCCATATCCGCCGCATCCTCGACGAACGCTCGAACCATTCGGCGCCGCGACGGCGCTTCATCGACGAACTCGAAGACCACATGGCCGAAGAGGCCGCCGAGGAAACGCTGCGCGCGGTGACCAGCTGGGCGCGCTTCGGAGAGCTATTCTCCTACGACGACGAAAACGAGACGTTCAGTCTGGAGAATCCGACGTAACACGCTCGCTGTCATTCCCGGCCGAGCGATCCGTCAGGATCGCGAGGGGAAGGGAACCCAGGTGGATAGACCGATCTCGTTCTTTCCACCTGGGTCCCCTTCCCCTCGCATCGCTTCGCGATGCTCGCCGGGGATGACAGCTCGTGTTTCAATTTTTGCTTTGATCCATCCTTTTCGCAATCCACGGCACCAGAGCGCAGTCCGCTTTGACCGGATGCTAGGGCGGATCATGTTCTAGAGCCTGATCGCTTCTTGCTGAAACAATCTCGTCATCCTGAGGCGCCCGGCGCGCCCTTCGAGGCTCGCGAAGTTTATCCTCGGGCGCGCCTACGGCGCGACCCGGGGGCTCGCACCTCAGGGTGACGCGCCGGGCCTCGAAGGATGACCCCGACGATTCAATCTCTGAAAATCAGGCCCTATCGTCCCGGCTTGCGGAAATCGATCGTGCTGTCGGCGGCGAGGTAAAGAACCGCGGCCCACGCCGCCACGTTCTGGTTCAGTTGTGCGGGATCGACGACCGCCAGCGTGTCGTCGGCGGAATGGTGGTAGTCGAAATAGCGCGTGGCGTCCTGGTTTACGGCGAACTCCGGCACGCCGGCCTTCTCCATATCGTCGAGGTCGGAGCCGGAGGATTTCGCCGGATCGGGCGAAACGAAGACGCGCAGCGGCGCCAGCACCACCGCCAACGGCGCCAGCGCCGGCAATCCCGCGACGCCCGCCGGCAGCTTGACGGCATAAACGCGGTCGGAGCCGAGATCGCTCTCGCCGGCGAGCATGATCTTGCCGAGCTGCGCCTTGTGCGCGGCGAGATAGGCCGCCGACGAGCCGCCGGTCTCTTCCGAGCCGAACATCACGACGCGAATGGTGCGCCGCGGATGGCGCGGCAACAGGCCGACGAGGTGCGCGGCGGCCGTGGTGATGACGACACCGGCGCCGTCGTCGATCGCGCCGGTGCCCGGATCCCAACTGTCCAGATGGCCGCCGACGACGATCACCTGGTCTGGCCGCGCGCTGCCCAAGATGTCGCCCGACACGTTCCACGCCAGGCTGTTCGGCCGCACGAAGGATTGCAGCTTCAGCCGCACCCGGACCGCTCCGCGCGTCGCCATGTCGGCGAGCAGGTCCGCGTCGGGCACGCCGAGCGCCGCCATCGGGATCGGCGACAGGCCGGCCGTAGGCATCCCGATGCCGGTGTGCGGCGCGCGCGTCTGGCTGGTCGAGATCGAACGCACCAGATAGGCGACCGCGCCGCGCTTTGCCGCTTCGAGCACGCCATAACGGGCTTCGACCGCCGCGCCGTAGCCCGCGCCGTCCATGGTCCGCGTCATCGGCTGATCGACGACGACGATGCGGCCTTTGAAGGCGCCCGGCCGCGCCGCCAACAGCTCGGCATAGCTCTTGAGCACGACGATGGGCGCCTCGATCCCGCTTGGCGGGGTCGGCGCGGACCAGCCCAATCCGATGACCCACAGGCGCTGCGGGAACGGCGCCGTCACCTCCGCGGATTCGTCGCCGCGCGCCCAGCTCGGCTTGGCGAATGCCTCGGCGTGGACATGGGCGAAGCCGAGCGCGCGCAGCTCGGCAATGCCCCAATCGCGAGCGTGCTGGGCCGCCGGGCTGCCCACCATGCGCGGTCCGATCTCGGTGGTCAGCGATTCGAGCAAGCGGTAGGCCGTGGGATCGCCGAGCGCGCGATCGCGCAACGCCGCCGCCGTTCCGAGATCGCCGGCGAGCGCCGACAGGGAAAAGCAAGACAAGGCGACGACGGCGATAATACAGCGCATGGCGATCCCTCAGCATCCGGCAGTGGGAGGATGAATGCGCCCGCTGCGCCCGTCAATTCTTCGATTGGTCCACCAGCTTGTTCTTGGCAATCCACGGCATCATGGCGCGCAGCTTGGCGCCGATCTCTTCGATCGGATGCGCCGCGTTCTTGGCGCGCGTCGCCTTGAAGGAGGGCTGGCCGGCCTTGTTCTCCAGCACCCAATCGCGCGCGAAACGGCCCGATTGGATGTCGGCGAGCACGCGTTTCATCTCCTGCTTGGTCTCGGGCGTGACGATGCGCGGGCCGGTGACGTATTCGCCGTATTCCGCCGTGTTCGACACGGAGTAATTCATGTTGGCGATGCCGCCTTCGTAGATCAGATCGACGATCAGCTTCACCTCGTGCTGGCATTCGAAGAAGGCCATTTCCGGCGCGTAGCCCGCTTCCACCAGCGTCTCGAAGGCGTTGCGGATGAGTTCGACCAAGCCGCCGCACAAGACCACCTGTTCGCCGAACAGATCGGTCTCGCATTCCTCGCGGAAAGTCGTTTCGATGATGCCCGAACGGCCGCCACCGATCGCCGAGGCGTAAGCGAGACCCAGATCGTGCGCGTTGCCGCTGGCGTCTCTGTGCACCGCGAGCAGGCAAGGCACGCCGCCGCCGCGCAGATATTCGCTGCGCACCGTGTGGCCGGGACCTTTGGGCGCCACCATGATCACGTCGAGATCGGGGCGCGGCTCGATCAGGCGGAAATGCACGTTGAAGCCGTGGGCGAAGAACAGCGCCGTGCCTTGCTTCAGGTTGGCGGCGAGATCGTCCTTGTAGATGTCGGCCTGCAACTCGTCGGGCGTGGCCATCATCATCATATCGGCCCAACGCGCCGCCTCGGCCGCCGACATGGTCTTGAAGCCGGCCGCATCCGCCTTCTTCGCCGAGGCGCCGGGACGCGCGGCGACGGCGACCTCTTTGACGCCCGAATCGCGCAGGTTCAGCGCATGGGCATGGCCTTGGCTGCCGAAGCCGATGACGGCGATCTTCTTGCCGGTGATGAACTTCAGATCGGCATCCCGATCATAGTAGACGCGCATTGGGGGCTCCTGAAACGAAGATGGATGGCCGGGTTGCGCTCGCTTACGCTCGCTGCCCGGCCATGACAAGTTATAACGTCACATCGCCTCCGGGCCGCGGGAAATGGCAGCGACGCCGGTGCGCGACACTTCGACCAGGCCGAGCTGGCGCATCAGGTCGATGAAGTTGTTGATCTTGTCCGGCTTGCCGGTGATCTCGAACACGAAGCTCGAGTGCGTGGTGTCGACCGGCCGGGCGCGGAACGCGTCGGCCATGCGCAGCGCCTCGACCCGCTTTTCGCCGGTGCCGGCGACCTTGACCAGCGCCATCTCGCGCTCGATGCCCGGCTTGTCGATGGTCCAATCGACCACTTTGTGCACCGGCACGAGGCGGCCGAGCTGCGCGCGGATTTGCTCCAGCACTTCGAGCGTGCCCGAGGTGACGATGGTGATGCGCGAAGTATGCGCGGCGGGATCGACCTCGGCCACCGTCAGGCTCTCGATGTTGTAGCCGCGGCCGGAAAACAGGCCGATCACGCGCGCCAGCACGCCCGCTTCGTTGTCGACCAGCACCGCGATGGTGTGGCGTTCGATGCGATTTCCATTGGCACTCATGCTGCACTCTCCGATAACGAAACTTGAACTCTGGAAGGGTTCGTTCGACAGTTTGCCCATAACTTTTCAAGCATCTTGAAGCACGAAGCGAGATGCGAACCTTCCTTGCGTGCAAGGTGGATTAGACATAAATCCATCACGGCGGCGCTTTCTCCGATTTCATCAGCGAGGATTTGCCTTATTAAGCGATAGAGCCCAGTCACCAACTCACGTTTTTTGTCACCATCAAACCGGTCAGCTAACTCAATTACTCGGTAATCTTGAAGCAATTTGTGGTGTTGATACCATTGATGAAATGTCTGCCCTCTTGCGCGGACGTGTTTCTTCAGGGCGCTGCTGACGCCCTTTTGAACAGCGCCGAGGCGACTGGCGTCAAATCTATCTGGCAGCAGTCTTGCTACTGCTTCAAAGGTCTTTCTCACTAATTTGACCTTTTCTTCAAAGAGATAACAGAGATTGATGTGCAGAAACCAAACTAGCTTCAAATACTCTGACCGTCTAATCCCACAACCCCGCCACGGACCTCTGCGACTCATTTTGATCGTCAACAATACGTCGTCATGTACCGATTTGAGTTCGAAGAGCGCCTGCAGAGCCTCATAGAGGCGGTAGTGTATTAAGTGAACTGCTCTCCGCTGCACAGGGTCAGCAATATCATCGAATGTCGGCTTCAGTTCTTTAAACATGAATCTCGCAGAGTCGATGACCGACGCGAGTTCCTCGGTGGCTGCATCTACTTGTTTCGATTTACGACGGCTAGTCTTCATTTATTGATTCACACCATCACCTTTCCGGCGTCGCTGACTTCGGTGACTTCCTCGTCGGCATCGCTGAGCAGCATCTCGTTGTGCGCCGCGCCCGAGGGGATCATCGGATAGCAATTCTCCTTCTGATCGACGCGGCAGTCGAACAGCACCGGCTTGCGCACCGAGATCATCTCCAGGATTTTGCCGTCGAGCTCGCCGGGCGTCTCGGCGCGCAGGCCGACGGCGCCGAACGCCTCGGCCAGCTTGACGAAATCGGGCAGCGCCTCGGAATAGGAATGCGAGTAACGCCCGCCGTGCAGTAACTGCTGCCATTGGCGCACCATGCCCATGTACTGGTTGTTGACGATGAAGATCTTCACCGGCAGATCGTACTGCACCGCGGTCGACATTTCCTGCATCGTCATCTGCACGCTGGCCTCGCCGGCGATGTCGATGACGAGGCTGTCGGGATGCGCCACCTGCACGCCGATCGACGCCGGCAGGCCGTAGCCCATGGTGCCGAGGCCGCCCGAGGTCATCCAGCGCATCGGGTCCTCGAACTTGAAACGCTGCGCCGCCCACATCTGATGCTGGCCGACCTCGGTGGTGATGTAGAGGTCGCGGCCTTTCGTCAGCTCGTACAGCCGGTCGATGGCGTATTGCGGCTTGATCAGGCCGTTCGACGGCTTATAGACGAGACAATTCTTGGCGCGCCATTGCGCGATCTGCGCCCACCAGCTTTTCACTTCGGGCGCGGGTTTGTATTTGCGTGCCTTCCAGACGCGCACCATCTCGCTGATCGCCTTGGCCGCATCGGCGACGATGGGCAGATCGATGCGCACGTTCTTGTTGATCTGCGAAGCATCGATGTCGAGATGGATTTTCCGCGAACCCGGCGAGAAGGCGTCGACGCGGCCGGTGATGCGGTCGTCGAAGCGCGCGCCGAGGCAGATCATCACGTCGCAGTCGTGCATCGCGTTGTTGGCTTCGTAGGTGCCGTGCATGCCGAGCATGCCGAGCCAGTTCGGCCCCGAGGCCGGATAGGCGCCGAGCCCCATCAGCGTCGAGGTGATGGGAAAGTCCGTCAGCGCCACCAGCTCGCGCAGCGCGGCGCTCGCCGCCGGTCCCGCGTTGATGATGCCGCCGCCGGTGTAGAACACCGGCCGGTGCGCCTCCGCCATCATGGCGACGGCCTGTTCGATGGCCAGCGGATCGGGCTCCAGGCGCGGGCGATAGGTGCGGTGCGCCACGTTGGCGGGGCCGGTATAAGGACCTTTCGTGAACTGAACGTCCTTGGGAATATCCACCACCACCGGGCCAGGCCGGCCGCTGGTGGCGATCTGGAACGCCTCGTGCAGCACGCGCGCCAGATCGGCGATGTCCTTCACCAGCCAATTGTGCTTGGTGCAAGGCCGGGTGATGCCGACCGTGTCGCATTCCTGGAACGCGTCGTTGCCGATGAGGTGCGTGGCCACCTGCCCCGACAGCGCGACGATCGGGATCGAATCCATCAACGCGTCGGTGAGGCCCGTCACCGCATTGGTGGCGCCGGGACCGGAGGTCACCAGCACCACGCCGGGCTTGCCGGTGGACCGCGCGTAGCCTTCGGCGGCGTGCACCGCGCCTTGCTCGTGGCGCACCAGCACGTGCACGATGTCGCTGGCGGCGAACAGCGCGTCGTAGATCGGTAATACCGCCCCGCCGGGATAGCCGAAAATATGCGTCACGCCCTGATCCTTGAGGGCCTGGATCACCATCTGGGCGCCGGACATTTCGACGGTATGTGAGGCGACTGTCTGTTCCTTATCCATGGCGTTTGTCCTGGCTGAAAAGCGAAAGGGGCGTTGCCGCCCCTTTTCCACGTCAGGCCGCCGGTCCGGAATGCGGGTTAGCCCCGTCCGGCGAGCGGCCTGGCGATAAGTACGAGCACCGTTTGCAAGGTTTTGCCTTCGTTGTGCGGCGCGCAAATTACGGTGCGTCGCCCAGGGCGTCAAGAAATTTCATGAGAGATATTGTCGCAATTCAGCAATATAGTTACTCTCACTTCCGGCGTTGACCCATCTCCAGTTGTGCATCCGATGGCGAAACCAGGTGGATTGGCGCTTGGCGAACTGGCCGGTGGCCGTGACCGCCAGCCGGATGGCGTCGGGTTCGGACAGCGCGCCGCTGGCCGCGGCCCAAAGCTCGCGCAAGCCGAGGATTTTGGCCGCAGGCAGCGACGGATCGAGGTCTTTGAGCGCCGCGGCTTCATCGCACGCGCCCGTAGCCAGCATGGCGTCGAAGCGGCGCGCGATGCGCTCGCGCAATTCGGCGCGCGGCACTTCGAGCACGAACTTCGCGAGCCGCAGACCGGCCAGCACCGGCGTTCCCGCTTCGCGCTGCCAAGCCGACAGCGGCCGGCCGGTGGCTTCGAACACCTCATAAGCGCGCAGCACGCGCTGCGGATCGCTGTCGCGCAGCCGCGCCGCGGTTTCGGGATCGCGCGCCGCGAGTTCCTCGTAGAGTCGCTTCACGCCGACGGCTGCGAGCTTTGCGCGCGCGGCGGCGCGGATCGCGGCGGGCACCGGCGGGATGTCCGCAAGGCCTTCGGTCAGCGCCGCGAAATAAAGCCCCGTGCCGCCGACGAAGATCGGCAAGCGGCCGCGCGTCTCGGCAAGCGCCTGCGCCGCATCGCTCTGATAGCGGCCGACGGAATAGGCCTCGCGCGCACCGACATGGCCGTAAAGCAAATGCGGCGCGCGCGCCATGTCGTCGTCCGACGGCTGCGCCGAAAGCAGGCGCAGCTCGCGATAGACCTGCATCGAATCGGCGTTGATCACCGCGCCGCCCGTCGCCTCGGCCAGCGCCAGCGCGAGCGCCGACTTGCCGCTCGCCGTCGGCCCTGCGATAAGCACGGCACCGTATTTCATCATCCCTCGTGCTTCGACAGGCTCAGCATGAGGGCAGTAGATAATCCCTCACCCTGAGCTTGTCGAAGGGTGCGAGTGCGGATTTGATCCACCAAGAAACCCATGTCCTGAATGTCATCGGCAAAGGCGCCGAGCCGGGGCCGTTTGCCTCGCTTGGCGCCGGCGATGCGGCCATCCTGTCGCCGGGCCGCGCCTTCGACCTGCCCGTCGACGGCACCGATGCGCTTGCCGCCGCGCGCGACATCGCTGGCGATGCGCCCTTCGACATCAATGTGGTGGCGACGCAAGCGCGGCGCAAGCGGCTGCTGATCGCCGACATGGATTCCACCATCATCACCTGCGAGTGCCTCGACGAATTGGCCGACATGGCCGGGCTGAAGGCGAAGGTCTCGGCCATCACCGAGCGGGCGATGCGCGGCGAGATCGAGTTCGCCGGCGCGCTGCGCGAGCGCGTCGGATTGCTCAAGGGCTTGCCGCTCGCGGCGCTGGAGCGCGTGTGGCACGAACGCGTGCGGCTGACGGGAGGCGCGCGCCAACTGGTCGCGACCATGAAGGCGAACGGCGCGTATACGCTCTTGGTGTCGGGCGGCTTCACCTTCTTCACCTCGCGCGTGGCGCAAGCGGCGGGCTTCAACGAGCATCGCTCCAATGTGCTGATCGACGACGGCCGGTGTCTGACCGGCCAAGTGCGCGAGCCGATCCTTGGCCGCGCCGCCAAGCTTCAGGCGTTGGAAGAAACCGTGGCGCGCCTCGGCATCGGGTTTGCCGACACGCTGGCGGTCGGCGACGGAGCGAACGATCTGCCGATGATCGAGCGCGCCGGGCTCGGCGTCGCTTATCACGCCAAGCCGATCGTCGCGGCGGCGGCGGGCGCCTCCATCAGGCACGGCGATCTGCGCGCGCTGCTGTATCTGCAAGGCTATAGAGACGAAGAGATTGTCGCCCCCTCACCCTGACCCTCTCCCCCGAAGGGGGCGAGGGAATCAGATGAGGCGCAGCGCCACGAAACTGAGCGCACCGGCGCGGTTGACCAAGAAGATTTCCACCTTGCGGCCGGCGCGCGCGTCGGCCTCGACCTTGCGCGCGACCTCGTCGGGCGTCTTCACCGGCTGGCCAGCGATCGCGACAATCACGTCGCCGGCGCGTAGGTTCTTCTCCGCCGCCTGGCTGTCGGGATCGACATCGGTGACCAGCACGCCGTTGACGCCGCCGGCAAGCTGGAACTGGGCGCGCGCCTCGCCGTCGATCGGCGACAGCGACAGGCCGAGCTGCGACAGCTTGTTCTTGGGCTTGGGCGCGGGCTGCGGCCGCGGCTGCGCCGGCGCCGGTTCGTTGAGCCGCAGCACGGTGAGATGCGCCGTCTGGCGGCGCCCCTTGCGCAACAAGTCGACGCCGACCGTCTTGCCGATCGGCGTGTCGGCCACGATGCGCGGCAGCTCGCGCGAATCGCCGATCTTCTTGCCGTCGAAGGCGGTGATGACATCGCCGTTCTGGATGCCCGCTTTGGCGGCCGGTCCGTTCGGCGTCACCTCGGCGACCAGCGCGCCGGAGGCGGACGGCAGGCCCATGCCTTCGGCGATGTCCTCGGTCACCGGCTGGATGCGTACGCCGACCCAGCCGCGATGCACTTGGCCGTACTGGCGAAGCTGGCTCACCACCTCGCGCACGATGTTGGAGGGGATGGCGAAGGCGACGCCGACCGAGCCGCCGGTCGGCGAGAAGATCGCCGAATTGACGCCCACCACCTCGCCGTTCATGTCGACCAAAGGTCCGCCGGAATTGCCCTTGTTGATCGGCGCGTCGGTCTGGATGAAGTCGTCGTAAGGCCCCGCTTCGATGTCGCGGTTGCGCGCCGAGATGATGCCCGCGGTGACCGAAGAGCCCAGACCGAACGGATTGCCGATGGCGATCACCCAATCGCCGATGCGCGCCTTGTCGGAATCGCCGAACTTGGCGGCGGGCAAGGGATGGCGCGGCGCGACCTTGAGCAGCGCCAGATCGGTCTTCTCGTCGCGGCCGACGAGCTTGGCCGAGAGCGAGGTGCCGTCGTTCAGCGTGACGGTGATCTGGTCGGCGTCCTCGATCACGTGATTGTTGGTGACGATGAAGCCCGCCGAATCGATGATGAAGCCCGAGCCGAGCGAGGTGACGTGCCGCGGCAGGTTCTGCCTGGGACCGAGGAAATTCTTGAACAGCTCTTCCAGCGGCGAGCCGGGCGGTAGATCGGGGATGGCCGGCGCCTTGTTCGCCGTCTTCAGCGTCTGGGTGGTGGCGATGTTGACCACGGTCGGCAGCTGCTGTGCCGACAAATCGGCGAAGGAGTCGGGCGTCCCACGCGCCATCCCCGGCATGGCGAACGCCGCGAACACCAAGACCGCACGCAAAACGGCCGCAAACCCAAACTCACGCATGCCCATAAACGGCGTTTCCGACGCAAAAGAGGGAATCCACCTACAGCATAGGCCAGCAGGCGCGAAGCCAAAAGAGCGGCGGCTATTTTTCACGCGCGCCGGCCAGCGCCAGCGCGATGAGCTCGCGCGCATGGCGCACCATGGCGCGCACCTTGGCGCGCCGCGCCAGCGTCTCGCCGGCATAAACCCCCGCCTTGAGGGCGTTGCTGTTGCCCTTTGGCGCCCCGCCGCGGTTCTTCAGCCGGAGGAGCGGCGGTTTTGGCTTTTTTTCTAAGTCATTCATTTCATTACATTTATGCCTTGAGGTTGTTCTTGCGTTTTCGACCCTCCCCCCTCCCCGCCGACCGTACCAGTACCGTTTTGAATGAGTGGAATCGACTAAAGCTCCCACCCTCCCCTTGAGGGAGGGTCGAAATTTGCGAGCTTTTCCGCGAGCAAATTTCGGGGAGGGGTGCGCGCGACAGCGCGCTCACTGCGCTCGCGACCCCTCCCCGAAAAATCCTCGCGGGGCTCGGATTTTTCGACCCTCCCTCAAGGGGAGGGTGAAATATCGTGCGTCGGTCCAAGAAGAATTTGCTCAAAGCGCTATCAAACTGCCAGTCACAGACACCATTATAACCCCGCCGGCGCGGACTTGGATGAGCGCGCCTAAGCCGTTGTCGTATAAGAAATATTGCCGTGAATAGCGCAGGCGGCCCCATTCTGCCTAAGGACGGCTCATCATTGTGGTTGTCGCGGGCTGTAACAAGCAGTCCTTCAATGGCGTTGTTGTCGGGCTTGCCCAAGCCGCGACGAACTATCCCGTCGGCAGCGTGTTGCCGACCAGCAAAGCCGAGAGCGGCGCAATCACCAACGAAAGAACGACAGCGACGACGACAACGACAATCGTGTAGACCAGCGACTTTTCGGCCGGCGACTTCATCATCACCGGAAGTCCCAGATAAAAGAGATAAAGGCTGTAAAGGCCCAACAGCCCGAGAATCGTAAGCCCAGGGACGAGCGCGAAAATTCCGGCAAGCCATCCCGCCGTTGCCGCATAGGTGGCGAGTTTCAGCGCTTGAATCTGGCTTTTCTGCCCCTGAAACGTCGGCGCAAGGGCGTCGATGATCAGCGCCAGCGCGTAAACCATGGCCAGCGCCAAGGCGTAGCTGACGACCGCCATGATCAGCGCGCTCATCAGCGATGGCCTTATGGATACTCCGAACGCGCCATAACCGAACAGTTCGCTGCGCAGGAGAACCGCCACCGGTCCGATAGCGGCCAGGATCGCGATGTAATTGCGGTACAGCGAGGCAACTGTAGCCTGCTCTTTGTCGATAATTGCCCATTCCGCTTTTGGCGTAAGCAGAATGCCTTTGATCCGTGCGATCAAACCGGACGCCTTACCATCACTTTCATTTGCAACGGCCATGTTCGCCCCCAATGAATGCTTCGACGACAGACGGTTTTGCCGCCCTCAAAGCGGAAGGTTACTGTCCAAGTTAAGGTTAATACCTACGCGACCGGATAAACAGCCCACCTTCGTGAGTTGGCAACAGGTTTGCCGGCATGTGGAATTACTTCCGTTTGCCGGTCGATTCGCCCGGCCCCGGCCCGAAATATTTGAAGAACTCGCTCTTGGGCGAAAGCACCACCGTGGTCTGGCCGCCCGCGAAGGTGTCGCGGTAGGCCTGCATCGAGCGCCAGAAGGCGGCGAAATCGGGATCCTGGCCATAGGCCTCGCCCATCAGGTGCGCTTTTTCGGCGTCGCCCTCGCCCTCGAGGATTTCGGCCTGGCGCTGGGCGTCGGCCTTGATCTCGGTGACCTGGCGTTCGGCGTCGGCGCGGATGCCTTGGGCGGTCTCGTCGCCTTCGGCGCGGTACTGTTCCGCCTCGCGCTTACGTTCCATCTGCATGCGCTGATAGATGGCGCGGCTGTTCTCCAGCGGCAGATCGGCCCGGCGGATGCGCACGTCGGCGATGATCACGCCGAAGCCCTTGGTGTCCTGATTCATCTGGTCGCGGATGGCGTGCATCAACGCCGAGCGCCGCGCCGAAAGCATCGCCGCAAAATCCTGCGAGCCTAAAACGCGGCGGATGTCGGACGACAGAATCTGCGTCAGCTGGAACTCGGCGGTGCTTTGCTCGCCGAAGCGGTTGTAGAACGCCAGCGGATCGCTGATGCGCCAGCGCGCGAAGGCGTCGACCAGGATGCGCTTCTTGTCCTCGGCTATGACCTCCTCGCTCTTGGCGTCGAGGTCGAGAAGCCGGCGGTCGAAATAAAAGACCTGCTGCCAGGGCGCCTTGAAATGCAGGCCCGGCTCGAACACCACCGCCTGCGGGGCGCCGAACTGCATGATCAGCGCCTCTTGCGTCTGATAGATCGAATAGACGCAGGACAGCAGGATGCCGAGCACGAACAACGCGCTGACGGCGAGCGAGACGGCGAGCGTGCGGCTCATTGGTTCGCCCCCTGGTCGGAGGACTGCTCGGGCGCCGACGCGCTCGGTTGCTCACTCGATTGCGCCGGCGCGCGTTGCGGCGGCGCGCTCTTCGGCAGCGCCGGAAGCTGGAAGTACGGCACCACGCCCTTGGCCGCGTCGTCCACCACCACCTTGTTGAGCGGCGCCAGGACCTGGCTCATGGTCTCCAGCCACAGCCGCTGGCGCGTGACGGCGGGCGCCTTCTTGTATTCCTGATCGACGGCGAGGAAGCGCGCCGACTCGCCTTGCGCTTCGGCGATCGCCTTTTGGCGATAGGCCTCGGCGTCCTGCACGATATGCGAGGCCTCGCCGCGCGCCTGGGGAATGATGGTGTTGGCGTAGGCCTGCGCCTCGCTGCGCTTGCGGTCCTGATCGGCGAGCGCCGACTGCACGTCGAGATAGGCGGCGCGCACGTCGAGTGGCGGCTCGGTCTTGAGCATCTTCACTTCGTTGATCTGGATGCCGGCGCCGTAGGAATCGAGCGCCTGCTGCATCAGCTTGAGGACCTTGCGCTGGACGGCGCCGCGATCCGAGGTGAGGATGAGATCCATCTGGTCCTGGCCCACCGCCTCGCGCATGGCGCTTTCGGCGACCGCCTTCACCGCGTCGTCGGGACGCTCGACGTTGAACAGATAGGCGTTGGCGTCCTTGATCTGCCACAACACCGCGAAATTGACGTCGACGATGTTCTCGTCGCCGGTCAGCATCAGGCTTTCGTCGGGAATGTCCTCGGTCTGCGAGGGATTGGTGCTGTCGGCGGCCGGCTTGAAGCCGATGTCGGTCTCTTTCTGGCGCGAGAATTCCGGCGTGTAGGCGACCTCGATCGGCCACGGCAGATGGTAATGCACGCCCGGCCCGGTGTGCCCGACGAAGCTGCCGAAGCGCAGCACCACGCCCTGCTCATAGGTGTGGACGATGTAGAAGCCCGACAGTACCCACAGACCGACCGCCGCCAGCACGGCCACCATAAGTCCGCCGCGGCCCAGCGCGCCCAGCGGCAGATAGCGCGACAGGCTTTCCTGGGCGCGGCGCAGCAGTTCCTCGAAGTCGGGCGGGCGCATGCCGCCGGAAGGATCGTTGCCCCACGGCTTCTTGGGCCCCTCGCCGTCCTGTTTGCCCCAAGGCAAGCGCAATTCCTTGTTTTCGGCGTCGGCGCGGTTATATGAGCATCTCTCCAAGGGCGCAAATCATGGCTCATCCGACCAGAGACGAGGTGCTCCGAGCCCTCGACGGCGTCATCGATCCGGTCAGCGGGCGCAGCGTCGTGCACGAAGACATGATCCAAGGCCTGGTGCTGAAGGACGGCCATGTCGGCTTCGCGCTGGAAGTGGCGCCGGCGCGCGGCGCCTCCGCCGAGCCGTTGCGCAAACAATGCGAAGAGGCGGTACATCGGCTGCCGGGCATTCTATCGGTGACGGCGGTACTGACCGCGCACCAGCAGACTCAAGCGCCGCCGCGTCAGGCCCAGCGTGCGGCGGCCGGCATCCCAGGCGTCGGCGCCATCATCGCGGTGGCGAGCGGCAAAGGCGGCGTCGGCAAGTCGACGGTCGCGGTCAATCTGGCGCTGGCGCTGAAGACGCTGGGCTTGAAGGTCGGCCTGCTCGACGCGGACATCTACGGCCCGAGCGTGCCGCGGCTGTTGGGGATCCGCGAAAAGCCCGAATCGCAAGGCGACAAGCTCAAGCCGATCGAGAAGTTCGGCCTCAAGACCATGTCGATCGGCTTTCTGGTCGACGAGGACACGCCGATGATCTGGCGCGGGCCGATGGTGCAGTCGGCGCTCACCCAGATGATGAACGACGTCGCCTGGGCGCCGCTCGACGTCCTGGTGATCGACATGCCGCCGGGCACCGGCGACGCCCAGCTCACCATCGCCCAGCGCGTGCCGCTGAAGGGCGCGGTGATCGTCTCCACGCCGCAGGACCTCGCGCTGACCGACGCGCGCAAGGGGCTGGCCATGTTCCGCAAGACCCAGGTGCCGATTCTCGGCATCGTCGAGAACATGAGCCTGTTCGTCTGCCCCCATTGCGGCCAAGAGAGCCACATCTTCGGCCATGGCGGGGCGCGGCAAACCGCCCTGGCGCTCGGCGCGCCGTTTTTGGGCGAAATTCCGCTGGTTCCGGCGATTCGCGAGACCTCGGACGCCGGTACGCCCATCGTGGCTTTGCGGCCACAAAGCCCTGAGACCGCCGCTTTTCTGTTGATTGCCAAAGAGGTAGCGGCGAAGATCGCAGCCCCGGAACGCGCCGCCCCGCAAATTGTGATTGAGTGACCCCAATTCTACACCCTTAAGGCACATGGCCCCTACCAAACCCCAAATCCGCAGCATGTTTGCCACGCCGGTCTGCGTGCATTTCCTGCCCGTGGCGCAGGAAGCCAACGCCGAGCTGCGCCCGTTGATCCTCGAACGCGCGCAGGCCAACGGCGCGGCCGGTCATGGCGAAGGCTGGCGCTCGGCGGCCGATTTCGAAAGCTGGGGCGGCGGCCAGGCGCAGACTCTGTTCCGCGTGCTGCGCGATCTGGCGGACAGCCTGACGGCCACGCGCGGCGGCGGCCGGCTGACGCTCGACTGGAGGATCGCAGCTTGGGCCGCCATCCGCCAGAAAGGCGAGCATCAGCAACGCGAAGCGCGGCCCGGCGCCTTCTGGTCGGGCGTCTATTACGTCGACGACGGCTATCAGAAGTCGGACGACGAGACGCTGGGCGGGGAATGCGAATTGTGCGATCCGCGCGGGGTCCTTCCGGCGATGATCGCCCCGCAACTGGGCTTTCGCGTGCCCAACGGGCTGACGGCGGGCCAGACGGAGGTCATCCGCCCGCAATCGGGGATGATCATCCTGCATCCCTCGTTCCAGCCGCGCGGCGAACGGCGCTTCGACGGACCGGCACAGCGCATCACCATCGAATTCGACATGACGGCGCCTTAGGGGCGGTTCGGATTGGCCGGAATCAAATACTCATTGTCATGGCCCGCCTAGTGCGGGCCACCCAGTTGAAGTCTGCGCCCTCTGCAAAGAAAAGGCTGAGAATATTCTTCCAGAGAACATCCTCGTCACCTGGGTGGCCCGCATTCGCGGGCCATGACACCGGGAGTTTGTGCGTCAACCCAATCCAAAGGCGCCCTATGGTTTCGCGGGCGCCGGCTCTTTGCAGATGCTCAGCAGATTGGTGAGGAAATCGCGCCGCTCGAGCGCCATTTTCTTGGAGGCGATGATGTCCTCGCGGGCGCGGGCGTAGATCTCCGTGCGGTTACTCTCCGTGCTCAGCTTGCTTCCGCCGTAGTCTGTGGTGGAATAAGCGTAACGCTGGAGGTCGAAGGCGCTGTGCAGAGCCTGCTCGACTTGGTCCTTTGCCGTGTCGAGCAGCTTGATATCGGCCGAGACGTGATCGATCTCCGCATGCATCTGCGTGCAGGTGAGCTGCACATCGGTAGTGTGCGAGGCCTGCGAATAGGTCGGCCAGACGATGTCGCCGCCGCCGAAGGCCGGCGCCGCCAGCAGCAGCGCCGCCCCGGATAACCAAGCCAGAAGCCTCCGTTCGCGCACGGCGGCCTCCCTAGGTTAGTGGACGATGCCGCCGACCAGCTCGTAATCGCGGCCGCTGTGCTGCCACTTGTCGCCGACCTTGTGAGGCTCGATCACGTCGCACTCGGGAATGGAATATTTGAGCCGGTAAAGCGCCGGATATTGCTCGGCGTAGAGGCACATCTGGCCGTTCTGGATCTGCCAGTGGCCGTAGACATCGCCCAGCCAGCTCGCGGCATGGAAGGTGTGGTCCGGGTTGTACCAAACCCTGTTGGTCCCCAGGGAATCGTGGATGATCAAGGTGTTGCCGTAACGCGTGGCCATCAACTCTTGTTCGCTGGCGGCAAAGGCCGCCACCGTGAACGCACACAACGCAATGACTGGAAGGATAGCGCGCATGATTTTCTCCCCATCTGCGGTCTAAGCCGCGGTGGGTCGACGTTAACCCAAAAGCGGCGCGCGGAAAACATCGGCTATCGCGGGATGCGCTCAAAGGTCACGTAGCTGTAGGAGAAACCTTGCGGCGCCTGATGTTCCTCGCGCGCGATTTCGCGCCATTCGGCGGGATCGGGCGGGGGCAAGCGCACGTCGCCCGGCGGCGCCAGGTGCAACTCGGTGAGATGGATGCGGCCGGCGCGCGGCAGGGCCTGGGCGAAAATCTCCGCCCCGCCGATCACCATGATCTCCTCGGCGTTCGCGGCGAGCGCTTCGTCCAGCGAAGACGCGACGCGCGCGCCCTCGGCCGCATAATCGCGCGCCCGTGTGACGACGATGTTATCGCGGCCGGGCAAGGGCTTTTTCGGCAGGCTTTCCCAGGTCTTGCGGCCCATGACGACGGGCTTGCCCAGGGTCAGCGCCTTGAAGCGGCGCAGATCGTCGGGCAGATGCCAGGGAAGGCCGCCGCCGGAGCCGATCACACCATTGTCCGCGCGCGCCAGAATGAGCGTGATCATTCGCCTATCCGTAAGCTGCCGCTTCGGACTCTTCGAGACGGCTTCTTTGCGATGCGAAGAAGCCCCCTCAGGTTGAGGGGTGGTACACTGCGCCTCATCCTGAGGAGGCCGCGCAGCGGCCGTCTCGAAGGATGAGGAACGCCGCCGCGCGAATTTCGAAATCGCGGCATAATCCCCTCGAATCAAGGCTTCTTTCTTCGCCCGTGACCAGCCCTTCAATTGGCGTTCGAAAGCGATGGCGTCGGTAGCAAACTGGAAATCCATCGACCACACGAGTTCGACGGGACGCCGCTTCGAAGTGTAGCCGCCGAGTTCACCGCAGCGATGCTCGGCCATGCGCCGATCGAGGGAATAGCGCGCCGAGCCGACATAATACGAGCCGTCTGCACATCGCAGCATGTATACCCAAACGTCCATCCGCCCTCCTCCTTCGAGACGGCTTCTTCGCGATGCGAAGAAGCCTCCTCAGGATGAGGGCGAATTTATTCGTATTGGTGGGCTTAGGCGAGTGCTTCACCGGCATACCGTCACGGCTTCTTCGCGATGTGAAGAATCCTCCTCATCCTGAGGAGGTCGCGCAGCGGCCGTCTCGAAGGATGGGGGCGGATTCTAGGCGTTTTGCTATTGCTGTGCGAGCTTATCCAGCGCCAACCCTTCCAAGCGATAATCGAGCCAGTGCTCGACCTTGTGCGCGCCGAAGGCGACGTAGAATTCGATCGACGGCGTGTTCCAATCGAGCACTTTCCAGTCCATGCGGCAGGCGCCTTCGGCTCTGGCCATTTTCGCCAGATGGACGAGCAGCCCCTTGCCGATGCCGCGTCCGCGCCAAGCCGGCCTGACGAACAAGTCTTCGATATAGATGCCGCGCAGCGCCGCGAAGCTCGAATAGTTGCGGTACCAAGTGGCGATGCCGGCCGGCTCGGCGCCCACATAGGCAAGCTCGCAAAAGCAGGCCGGGTCGGCCGACAGATAATCGCGCGCGATCACCTCTTCGTCGACGACGAATTTGTCCAGCAGATTCTCGTAATCCGCCAATTCGCGGAGCAAGGAAACAATGACGGCTTCGTCGCCCGCGCCCGCGGGTCGGATGGCAAATTCGTTCACACCGCTACCTCTGCTTTGATATGGGGATGAGCCTGATAGCCCTCCAACGCGAAATCTTCATAACGGAAGGCGAAGATGTCCTTCACCTCGGGATTGAGGCACATGGTCGGCAGCGCGAAAGGTGCGCGCGACAGCTGCTCGCGCGCCTGATCGAGATGGTTGAGATAAAGATGCGCGTCGCCGAAGGTGTGGACGAACGCGCCGGGCTTGAGGCCGGTCACCTGCGCCATCATCAGCGTCAACAGCGCGTAGCTGGCGATGTTGAACGGCACGCCGAGGAAAATGTCGGCCGAGCGCTGGTAAAGCTGGCACGACAGAAGCCCGTTCGCGACATAGAACTGGAACAGGCAGTGGCACGGCGGCAACGCCATTTTCGGCACGTCGGCCGGGTTCCACGCGGTGACGATCAGCCGGCGCGAATCCGGATTGGCCTTGATGCCGGCGACGACGGCGGCGATCTGGTCGATCGCTCCGCCCGGCGAAGGCCAAGAGCGCCATTGCTGGCCGTAGACCGGGCCGAGTTCGCCGTTCTCGTCGGCCCATTCGTCCCAGATGCCGACGCCGCGCTCCTGCAGCCAGCGCACGTTGGTGTCGCCGCGCAAGAACCACAGCAGCTCATAGATGATCGCCTTGACGTAAAGCTTCTTGGTGGTGAGGAGCGGAAAACCCTCGCCGAGATCGAAACGCATCTGATGGCCGAAGATCGAGCGCGTGCCGGTGCCGGTGCGGTCGCGCTTCTCCACGCCCGTCTTCAGCACGCGATCCATCAGCTCGAGATATTGGCGCATCGCTCAGCCCGGTGATTCCAAGGCCAGTCTATCCCTTCCGCGCCACCTTCGCTCTGCGCAAGGCCGCGTTGATGCGGCTTTGCCAGCCTTCGCCGGTGGCGCGGAAGCGTTCCAGCACGTCGCGGTCGAGACGCAGCGTCACCTGCTGTTTGGTCGGCGTCTTCTGCGGCCCGCGCTGGCCGCGCCCGCGCACGAGCGCTGCCAGTTCCGGAAAATGGTCCAGAGGCTTCATGGCGCGAAAATCTTCCGCCAGAAGCTCGCGCACCTCGCCGTCCTTATCCGTAAGCGGCTTTCTCTTTTTCATATCTGCGAACCTCTCGTTCGTTTGCCTTGCGGAAACTGATGACTCTGATGCCGCCCTCTACCGGCGTGAAGCACACGACGTGAAGCCTTGCGGCGATGAACCCAACCACAACGATCCGCGTCTCCGGATAGGCAAAGCGGTCGTCTTCCGAGAACGAGGCCGTTTCCCACTCGAATTGCTCCACCAACTCGAAGGCAAGCCCGCGCTGGCGCAGGTTCTTCTCGCTCTTGGCCGGGTCGAATTCGATTCTCATTTATTCGTAGTTACAAAAAGATCGAATGTCAAGCGTCCGCCGTGAGGAAAATCGCGCGTTCCTGGAGCCGGCGATTGTAGAGGCCCTGAACCACCACAAGCTGACCGTTGACATGCGCCTTGTCCCAAATCAGGAAGGCCTCGGCCGCCGCCGCAATGTCGCTCACGTTGAACTTCGCCAGCACGGTGGAGCCTTTGAACCCGGTTATCCCGATATTATAGGCGAGCGAGAGCATCGCCGCGGCCTGATGCAGCGTCGCCGGCTTCTGCAACAGCGGCGCGATCTGCGCGCTTTTCAGACTCATCTGATAGCTGAGGAATCCCGTCGCCTGATCGTCGCTGACGGCGGGATCGTTCATGGTAACCGCCTTGCCGTCGGGATATTGGATGGTGCCGTAGCCGATGGTGGGAATGCCCGCCGAGTCCTGGTAAGGCGCGGCGCGGAAGCCCTCGAACTGCTTGATGATGGGCATGCAAAACGGAAAAACGGCGGCGTCGCCGGGCCAATTGGACATCTGCGAATTCCTCCAGGTTCGGCCCCATTCTACCCCGGTTTGCGCTCAGGTGGATAAGCAATGACGGGTCTTCAATTGTTTACCGCGTCAGCCTATATTCAACGGGCCGGTTTCGGCCGGCTATGGCGATAAACGGCTGCGTAATAAGCGGACCGGACCCGGGGGCGGTACCCGGCGCCTCCACCAGGGCGCTTCGCGCCGGAAGTCGGAAGCCAGAAATCGGAAGTCGGAAAATTATTCTGATTTCCGACTTCTGATTTCCGATTTCCGGGGCGAAGCCCCAGGGGGCGAAATAGGATCGACGGACGTGTAAAGGCTGTCCTTTCGCTCGGTATGGTATCCGCCGTGATCGGGCTAATCGTACAGGTGCCAACGATAACGAAATGGCCCTCGCTGCCTAATAGGTAAGCGCGGCCCGAGGGGTGCCGGGCAACAGAAACCCCTCACTTACTCCTTTGGCGAATACGGCACCCCTCAATTGAATAATGGCTAGCCGGCGAAGCCGGCTAGCACGGAGAGCTGGGCAACAGAATCTCCCCACTTCCACCAATTTGGATTGTCCGATTCTTTTCTTGTGAACGCGCGCCGGCAACAAAAGCTCACCGCGTTTGCTGCGAGATTTCCTTTACGGCGACAAGCGGCGCCGGCGTGCGCATTGACTCGCCCCGGTGCGGCGGTAGTCTCCGACTCGCATCGACGGTCTGGCCCATGGCGAAGGATTTCATCGGCTATCAGGCTTTGACGGACGCCGCGCTGCGCGGCGTCGTGCGCGACGCGCTGCGCCGCATCGAGAAGCAGGGCCTGATCGGCTCGCACCATTTCTACCTCACCTTCAAGACGCATTTTCCCGGCGTGGAAATCCCCGATTTCCTGCGCGAGCAATATCCCGACGAGATGACCGTCATCCTGCAGCACCAGTTCTGGGGCCTGAAGGTGCGCGACGACCGCTTCGAGGTGGCGCTGACCTTCAAGAAGCTGCCGGCCACGCTGGTGATTCCGTTCGCGGCGCTGACCGCGTTCTTGGACCCCGGCGTGCAGTTCGGCTTGACCTTCAAATCGGCGGACGGCGAACCGCGGCCGGCGCCCGCGGCGGTGCCAGAGCCGGTGTCCGAGCCGGCCGCGATCGAAGAGGCGGAGCCGAAGGACGCGCCGTCCGAAAAACCGGCCGCGCCCGGCGACGTGGTGAGCCTGGATTCCTTCCGCAAAAAATAGCGGCGCGCCCCTCACCCTTCGACAAGCTCAGGGTGAGGGGGTAGATAATCCCTCATGCTGGTCGCTACGCTGCCGCTAGCGACTGTCGAAGTATGAGGGCGCGTATCCCCGCATTCGTTTGATCAGGTATCAATCGCCATGACCAAAACCCGCAGCGAAACCGACAGCTTTGGCCCCATCGAGGTCGACGCCTCCAAATATTGGGGCGCGCAGGCCGAACGCTCGCTACACAATTTCAAGATCGGCTGGGAGAAGCAGCCGGTCGCGATCGTGCGCGCGCTCGGCATCGTCAAGCGCGCCGCGGCCGAGGTAAACATGGCGCTCGGCAAGCTCGATCCCAAGCTCGGCGCGGCCATCGCCGCCGCCGCGCAAGAGGTGATCGAGGGCAAGCTCGACGCGCATTTCCCGCTGTCGGTGTGGCAGACCGGCTCGGGCACGCAATCGAACATGAACGCCAACGAGGTGATTGCCAACCGCGCCATCGAGATGCTGAAGGGCGAGATGGGTTCGAAAAAGCCGGTCCATCCCAACGATCACGTCAACATGAGCCAGTCGTCCAACGACACCTATCCGACGGCCATGCACATCGCCTGCGCGGAGGATATCCACCACGCGCTGATCCCGGCGCTGCAAAAGCTGCGCAATGCGCTGAACGACAAAGCGCAGGCCTGGAAGGACATCATCAAGATCGGCCGCACCCATACGCAGGATGCGACGCCGCTCACCCTCGGCCAGGAATTTTCCGGCTACACGCAACAGGTCGAGAACGGCATCGCACGCATCGAAGAGAGCATGCCCAAGCTGATGGAATTGGCGCAAGGCGGCACGGCGGTCGGCACCGGCCTTAATGCGCCGGTCGGCTTCGACAAGATGGTGACCGAGCACATCGCCGCGATCACGCAGATGAAATTCACCTCCGCGCCCAACAAGTTCGAGGCGCTGGCGGCGCACGATGCCATGATCTTCAGCCACGGCGCGATCAACACCGTCGCCGCTTCGCTGTTCAAGATCGCCAACGACATCCGCTTTCTGGGCTCGGGGCCGCGCGCGGGGCTCGGCGAATTGGCGCTGCCGGAGAACGAGCCTGGCTCCTCGATCATGCCGGGCAAGGTCAACCCCACCCAGTGCGAAGCGGTGACGCAAGTCTGCGCGCGCATCTTCGGCAATCACGCGACCATCACCTTCGCCGGCAGCCAAGGCCATTTCGAGCTCAACGTCTACAATCCGGTGATGGCCTATTCGTTCCTGCAAAGCGTGCGGCTGATGGCCGATGTCGCGGTGAGCTTCACCGACCATTGCGTGATTGGCATCGAGCCGCGCCGCGACAACATTCGGGCGGGCCTCGAACGCTCGCTGATGCTGGTGACGGCGCTGGCGCCCAAGATCGGCTACGACGCGGCGGCCAAGATCGCCAAGGCCGCGCACCAGAATGGCACCACGCTGAAAGAAGAAGCGCTGAAATCGGGCCTCGTCACCACCGCGGAATTCGACCGCCTCGTGCGGCCGGAGGATATGATCCACCCGAAGTAGGTATGACTATGAGCGACGAACCGCGCCCCATCCTTCCCGTAAAAGAAGCATACAAATTCGGCGCCGAACATGGCCTCAGCGACGCTATGGAAAAAATCAGACTGATGGAGATCGAGTGGGATTCTTCTTACACGACGACTGTTAGACGTGGATATATCGTCGAGGCTTTCACGAGGCGGGGAATATTCGAGGAATTCAAGAAGACGTATTGGCCTACTGGAAATACGCCGTGGGGTGTATCTAAGACGAAGTTCTTCCTGCGAATCCGGCAGCGATACGAGGAATTCCTCCAATCTGGAGACCAACAAGAGGTCGTTGAGGGCGAAGCAAACGAAAGGGACGATCAGGAATTCGCGGCAGAGCGGGATTTACGCGAATTCTTGGTGAAGAACCCTGGTTGCATCGAAAAAGGGCTCCGAATTTATGATACTGACGGGAAGTTCGGAAATGAACTTGCAATTGACGAAGGCAGAGGACGTATAGATCTGCTTGCCGTCGACAGCCAAGACCGTTTCGTCGTCATAGAGCTCAAGTTGAGTCGCGGCCGGAACAAGGCGCTAGGTCAACTGCTTTACTACATGGGCTGGGTCGACAAGTATCTCTCGAAATCGTCGCCGTGCCGGGGCATCATCATCGCCAGGGAGATTCCGGATGATCTCATCCTGGCCGTGCGGCGCGTGCCTGGCGTTTCGCTGTGCAGTTACAATCTGAGCGTCTCGATCATTCCAATATCTACGAATGATTAGAGTATGCTGAAGAAGCGCTCCTTCTCGCTTTCCCGCCACAGAACCAGCGTGGCGCTGGAAGAAGAGTTTTGGGCGGTGCTGGAGCAACTTGCCGAAAAACGGGGCAAATCCCTTTCGGCTTACGTTACCGAGATCGACAAAAAGCGCGGCGCCCGCCCGCTGGCCTCGGCGCTGCGCCTCGCCGCGCTTGCGGCGGCGCGCGGCCAGGATTAGCCTTTACTGGAACCATTCCAGGAGTGCCCCATGCTCACGCTCTATCATTCGCCGATGACGCGCTCGAGCAGCATCCTGTGGCTTCTGGAGGAGATCGGCGCGCCTTACCAAATCAAGATCGTCGATTTCCGCCGGGCCGACGGAACGGGCGCGCGCGATCCGGCCAATCCCCATCCCCACGGCAAGGTGCCGGCGCTCGAACATGACGGTCAAATCGTTTTCGAAGGCGCGGCGATCGCGCTCTACCTCACCGACCTGTTTCCCGAAGCGAAAATGGGCCCGCGCGTCGGCGAGCCCAAGCGCGGCGAATATCTCTCCTGGCTCGCTTATCGCCCCGGCGAGATGGAGCCGGCGTTCATCGCCAAGCGCTTCGGCCTCAAGCACGTCTATGGCGCGATGGGGTGGGCGCCGGCCGAGGAAGTGGAAGAGGCGCTGAACGCGCACCTCAAGAAGAACGCCTATATGCTGGGCGACAAATTCTCGGCCGCGGACATCATGGTGGGCGGCGGCCTCTACTTCATGCTGAAGTACAAGATGGCCGCCGAGACGCAAACGTTGATGGACTACAACGCGCGCATCACCGCGCGGCCGGCGTTCAAGAAGATGATGGAAGACGGTGTGAAGAAATGAGCGAGATCGTCAACCTCAAGAGCGCGCGCAAAGCCAGGGCGCGCGCGGCGAAGGAAATCGTGGCGCAGGCGAACCGTGTCAAGCACGGCATCGCCAAGTCGAAGCACCAGCTGGCCAAGGCGCGCGCCGAAATCGAAGCGCGCGAACTCGGCGGGCGCAAGCTGGACAAGGACGGCTGAGGCCCTCGACATAATTGCAGCTGCGTCCTCCCTCATGCTTCGACAGTCGCTAGCGGCAGCGTAGCGACCAGCATGAGGGAGTAGACAAGTTCCTCACCCTGAGCTTGTCGAAGGGTGAGGGACACGGTTTGGCTTGCGGGCAACATGCTCTAGAATAGCTTCATGTCCCTCGACTCGCGTGCAGGACCATGAGCGGGCGCTATCACGACCCGCTGGATCAGGCGTTCGGCAGTGAGCCGCACGACGGTGCGGCGAACCCGCCCGTTCCGCGCGAGCCGGCCTATCTCAAAGGCCTCAATCCCGAGCAGCGGCTGGCGGTGGAGACCGTCGACGGGCCGGTGCTGGTGCTGGCCGGCGCGGGCACCGGCAAGACGCGCGTGCTGACCACGCGCCTCGCCCACCTTCTCGCCACGCGGCGGGCCTGGCCGGGGCAGATCCTCGCCGTCACCTTCACCAACAAGGCGGCGCGCGAGATGAAGGAGCGCATCGGCGCGCTCATCGGCGGCGTGGTCGAGGGGATGCAATGGCTCGGCACCTTTCATTCTATCGGCGCGCGCATGTTGCGCCGGCACGCCGAGCTGGCCGGCCTCAAGCCCAACTTCACCATTCTCGACGCCGACGATCAGCTGCGCCTGATGAAGCAATTGGTCGAGGCCGAAAACATCGACGAGAAGCGCTGGCCGGCGCGCACGCTGGCCGCGATGATCGACGGCTGGAAGAATCGCGGCCTGTCGCCCGAAGACGTGCCCGACGGCGACGCGCACGGCTACGCCTTCGGCAAGGGCAAACGGCTCTATGCCGACTATCAGGCGCGGCTGAAGGCGCTCAACGCCGCCGATTTCGGCGACCTGTTGCTCAGTACGCTGAACATCTTGCGCACCCATCCCGACGTGCTGGCCGACTACCGCGACCGCTTCCGCTACATCCTGGTGGACGAATACCAGGACACCAACGTGGTGCAGTATCTGTGGCTGAAATTGCTCGCGGGCGCTGCCGGAAACGTCTGCGTGGTGGGCGACGACGACCAGTCGATCTACGGCTGGCGCGGCGCCGAGATCGAGAACATCCTGCGCTTCGAGCGCGATTTTCCCGGCGCGAAAGTCATCCGCCTGGAGCGCAATTACCGCTCCACGCCGGCGATCCTCGGCGCGGCCTCGGGATTGATCGCGGCGAACAAAGGCCGGCTTGGCAAGACGCTGTGGACCGAGGGCGATCAAGGCCACAAGATCAAGGTGCAAGGCGTGTGGGACGCCGAAGAGGAAGCGCGCAACGTGGCGAGCGAGGCCGAAGCGCTGCATCGCGACGGCGCGCCGTTCGTGCAAATGGCGATCCTGGTCCGCGCCTCGTTCCAGATGCGCGAATTCGAGGACCGCTTCATCGCGCTCGGCCTGCCTTATCGCGTGATCGGCGGGCCGCGCTTCTACGAGCGCGCCGAAATCCGCGACGCGATGGCGTATCTGCGTCTGGTGGCGCAAGGCGACGACGACCTCGCCTTCGAGCGCATCGTCAACAAGCCCAAGCGCGGCATCGGCGAGGCGAGCGTGCAGGCGCTGAACCTGTTCGCGCGGGCGCGGCAAGTGCCGCTGTTGGCGGCGGCGCGCGAGATCGCCGAGACCGACGAATTGCCGCCAAAGGCCAAACGCGCGCTCGGCGAGCTTGCCGCCAATTTCGCGCGCTGGGCAGCGGTGGCCCAACATATTCCGCATACGGAATTGGCGGAGACGATCCTCGACGAATCCGGCTACACCGACATGCTGAAAGCCGACAAATCGGCCGACGCGCCCGGCCGGCTCGACAACCTCAAGGAACTGGTGCGCTCGATGGAAGCGTTCGAGTCGCTCGCCGCGTTCCTCGAACACGTCTCGCTGGTAATGGAGATCGAGCAGAACGAAAGCGGCGACCGGCTCAATCTGATGACGCTGCACGCCGCCAAGGGCCTCGAATTCGACGTGGTGTTTCTGCCCGGCTGGGAGGAAGGACTGTTTCCCAGCCAGCGCACCATGGACGAGAACGGCCTTGCGGGATTGGAAGAGGAACGCCGGCTTGCTTATGTGGGTCTCACGCGCGCGCGGCAGCGGATTTTCATTTCCTTCGCCGCCAACCGGCGCGTGCATGGAAGTTGGCAAAGCGCCCTGCCCTCGCGCTTCATTTCCGAACTGCCCGAGGCGCATGTCGAAACCGTGGTCGACGAAGGTTTTTACGGCGGCAATGTCGGCTTCCGCGACAACGCGTTCGGCAAGGAATTCGCATCCACCTACGAAAGCCCGGGCTGGCGGCGCGCCCAGGCGAACAAGGCGGGCGGTTACCAACGCGCGCGCCCGCCCTTGATCGAGGCGCAGCCCCATTCGGTGCAGACCAGCGATCCCCAGGCGACGCAATACAAGCGCGGCGAGCGCGTCTTCCACCAGAAATTCGGCTACGGCACCGTGCGCGCGGTGGAAGGCAACAAACTCACCGTCACCTTCGACAAAGCGGGCGAGAAGAAGGTGATCGACCAGTTCGTGACGAGGGGGTAGGCGATTTTTCGCCACGCACGATCACGGAGAATGGAGCGATATGTACACGCCCGAAGCAATCGCAGAACTTCAGCGGGATTTTGCCGGTGTAGAGCAAAAATATCACGCGTTGCTATTACACTATGCGCAACGACAATACCGAACCGTGCGCGGCAAGGAATTCGCGACTCAGGGATTTCTGCGTAGGCTTGGAACTCTTAAACGGTGTATTCAAAACGTCTTCCAATACCTGCCCCCGGAATTCAAAGGAATTCCCGACGCAGATACATTGGCTGATACCACAATCGCGTTACAGGCGTTTCTCTTTAACATTTTTGGATGTCTCGACAATCTCGCTTGGATTTGGGTTGAAGAAAAGGATTTGAGGAAGCCTGACGGTAAGCCTTTACCTTGGAATTGGGTTGGACTTGGTTCGAAATACACGACAGTCCGCCGGTCATTTACGCAGGAATTTCGCGATTATCTCGCTACGCGCAAAGATTGGTTTAGTCATTTGGAAAATTATCGCAACGCGCTTGCCCACCGCATACCCGTCTATATTCCGCCACATTGTGTCGACCCGACCAATAGGGCCCGCTACGATGAGTTAGAAAATCTGATTTCAATTGAGGTGTTAGCTGGCAATGCGCAAGCGGAGGTCCAGCATCGTGCTGAACAAGAAAGTTTGAAATTCTTCCGTCCGTGGATGAAACACTCTTTTGAAGAAAATTCCCCCATAGGTATCATTCATCAGCAGATGCTAATAGACTTTGTTACTATAGAGGAATTTGCATGGCGTATACGTGATCAACTTGATCAGCTTGCACAAAGGCATTAACGCTGCCCACATGAATCTCTCCCTCCCCTCTGGAAAGCGTTCGACCCTCCAATCGCCTCCCCCTTGTGGGGGGCGCCAGCGCCAGCGTGGCGCCGACGCAAGGAGCGACGCGAAGCGAGCGAATTGCGTCGGGTGGGGGGCCGTCGCGTGATTCAAGCACCGCCCCCCACCCGATCCGTCCTTCGGCAGGCTCAGGACGGATCGACCTCCCCACAAGGGGGAGGTGAAAAATGAATCTCTCCCCTCCCCTTTGGAAAGCCGAGGTCGCTTTGACGAAAGCGGAAGCGCCAAACGTCGCGGCGGCGTTCGAGCTGACCGGGCCGCAGGCGGTGTTGATCGCCGAAGAGCCGTTCACCGACGAAGCCGTGGTCGAGGCGCTCTACGCACAGATGCCCGACGGCGATCTGCTGTCGAAGCTCGCGGGGCGCGAGGTGCGCGTCATTCTTCTGCCCGACGCCGATTGGATCAAGCTCAGCCAAGAAGGCTTGCCGCCGGTGCGCGCGGGCCGCTTCTTCGTCTATGGCGCGCACGATGAGGGCAAGGTGCCGCCTGCGGTCATCGCTCTGCGCATCGAGGCGGGCATGGCGTTCGGCACCGGCCATCACGAGACGACGGCGCTGTGCCTTTCGCTGCTGAGCGATCTGGCGAAGCGGCAGCGGTTCGCGCACGTGCTCGATCTCGGCTGCGGCACGGGGCTGCTGGCCATCGGCGCGGCGAAGCTGTGGAGGCGGCGCGTCGTCGCTTCCGACATCGATCCCAATGCCGTCGCCGTGGCGCGCGACAACGCGCTCGCGAATGGCGTGGCGCCGCTGATCCGCGCCGTCATTGCCGACGGTCTCATCAGCCCGGCGATCAAGCGGCCGTTCGATCTGATCCTGGCCAACATCCTCGCCGGCCCGTTGACGCGGCTGGCGCCTGCCATCGCCCGCGCGCTGGCTCCCGGCGGCACGTTGGTGCTGTCGGGCCTGATGTATTGGCAGGAAAATCTGGTTTTGGGCTTCTACCGCCCGCATGGCCTCGTCTTGCGCGCGCGCCGCCGCGACGGCGCCTGGAGCGCGCTGGTGTTGGAACGTCCTCACCCTTCGACAGGCTCAGGATGAGGACGTTGTTTTGCCCTCATGCTGAGCTTGTCGAAGCATGAGGGCTGGCCTAACCTTCGCGCATGGACAAAACCTTCCAAAGTTTCGACGACCAATCCGATGCGGCGACGTGCGCGCCGCGCCTGGCCGCCTTGCGCGGCGAATTGAAAGCCCGCGGGCTCGACGGCTTCCTCGTGCCGCGCGCCGACGAGCACCAGGGCGAATACGTGCCCAAGCGCGCCGAGCGGCTGGCCTGGCTCACCGCCTTCACCGGCTCGGCGGGCGCGGCGGTGGTGCTGAAGGGCAAGGCCGCGATCTTCGTCGACGGGCGCTACACGCTGCAGGTGCGCCAGCAGACCGACACCGCGCTGTTCGAGCCGCGCGATCTCATCGCCGAAGGCCCGGCCGCGTGGATCGAAAGCAACGTCGCGGCCGGAACCAAGCTCGGCTACGACCCGTGGCTGCACACGGCGACGGCCGTCGAAACGCTGAAGGCCGCCGCCGCGAAAGCCGGCGCCGAACTGATCGCTTGCGAGAGCAATCCGATCGACGCGGTGTGGCAAGACCAGCCGCCCGCACCCGTCGCGAAAGCCGTGCCGCACGCCTATGCGCTGGCCGGCGAAAGCGCCGAATCGAAGCGCCTGCGCATCGCCGACGCGGTGAAGAAGAAAGGCGCCGACGCCGCGGTCATCACCCTGCCGGATTCGATCTGCTGGCTGCTCAACATCCGCGGCGCCGATGTTCCGCATACGCCGTTTGCGTTGGCCTTCGCGATTTTGAACGCCGACGGCTCGACCGATCTGTTCATGGATGAGCGCAAATTCTCGCCCGAGCTGGAGCAGCACCTCGGCAATGCCGTGCGGCTGCGCCCGCCGGGCGAGTTCGCGCCGGCGCTCGACGCGCTCGCGGGCAAGACGGTCGTCGCCGATCCCGCCACCGGCGCCGCGGCGATCTTCGACCGGCTGCACAACGCCGGCGCCAAGCTCGTAAGCCTTGCCGATCCCTGCCAATTGCCGAAGGCCTGCAAGAATTCGGTGGAAGTGGAGGGTATGCGCCGCGCCCACATCCGCGACGGCGTGGCGCTGGCGAAGTTCTTCGCCTGGTTCGCGCGCGAGGCGCCGAAGGGCGGACTCGACGAGATCGCGGCGGCCGAGCAGCTGGAAGGTTTCCGCAAGGCCGGCGGCTCGCTCAGCGACCTGTCGTTCGATTCCATATCGGCCGCGGCGGGCCACGCCGCCATTCCCCACTACCGCGTGACGCGTTCCTCCAATCTGCCGATCGGGCGCGACCAGATCTATCTGATCGATTCCGGCGCGCAATATTCCGACGGCACCACCGACGTGACGCGCACCGTGATTGTCGGCGCGCCCACCGCCGAGATGAAGGACCGCTTCACCCGCGTGTTGAAAGGCCATATCGCGCTGGCCACCGCGAGTTTCCCCGAAGGCACCACCGGCCAGGCGATCGACGCCTTCGCGCGGCGCCCGCTGTGGGAAGCCGGGCTCGATTACGATCACGGCACCGGGCACGGCGTGGGCAGCTATTTGTCCGTACACGAAGGACCGCAGAACATCTCCAAGCGGCCGATCGCGCAGGCCTTGCTGGCCGGCATGATCTGCTCCAACGAGCCGGGCTATTACCAGGCGGGCGAGTACGGCATCCGCATCGAGAATTTGGTGGTGGTGCAGGAAATGCCCGCGCCCGGCGACCGCAAGATGCTGGGCTTCGAGACCATCACGCTGTCGCCCATCGATTTGGCGCTGGTCGAGGTGCCGCTGCTGACCGACGGCGAACGCCGCTGGCTCAACGCCTATCACGCCCGCGTGCGCGAGACGCTGTTGCCGCTGGTCGATCCCGAAACCGCGGCCTGGCTCGAACAGGCAACCAAGGCGATCTGATCGATGCGCCGCAATCACGACAGTCCGCGCGGAACCGTTCACACGCTGTGGCTCGACAGCCGGGTGCTGAAAGACAATTTGCTCGGCGATCCGTCGGAGCGGCGCATCGACGTCTATGTGCCGGCGGGAAACGACGGCGGCGGCTTGCCGCTGCTGGTCGATCTGGTCGGCTTCACGGCCGGCGGGCCGCAGCACACCAACTGGAAGAACTTCGGCGAAAACCTGCCCGAGCGGCTCGACCGGCTGATCGCAGCCGGCGCCATGCCGCCCGTGGTGGCGGCGCTGCCGGATTGCTTTACCAAGCTCGGCGGCAACCAGTACATCAACTCCACCGCCATGGGCCGCTGGGACGATTTTCTGCTCGAAGAGGCCGTCCCCTTGGTGGAGTCACGATTTGGCTGCGGCGGGGCCGGGCGGCGCGGCTGTTTCGGCAAGAGTTCCGGCGGCTACGGCGCCTTCGTCCAGGCCTTGCTGCATCCTGATTTCTGGGCGGCGGCGGCCTCGCATTCCGGCGATGTCGGCTTCGATCTCTTGTTCCACTCCGAATTCCCGAAGGTGTTGCGCGCCATCGCGAAGACGGAGAATTCCGTGCAGAGCTGGCTTGAGCAGTTCTTCGCCGCCGACAAGGTGAAGGACGCCGATGTGCACGTGCTGATGATCCTGGCGATGGCCGCGACTTACGATCCGGACCCCGAAGCCTATCTCGGAATCCGGCTGCCGGTGACGCTCGACACCTGCGAGCTCATCCCGGAGCGTTGGGCGAACTACCTGAAATGGGATCCTCTGACTCTGGTGGAAACGCGCGCCGACGGCCTGAAACGGCTGAAGGCGCTGTACGTCGATTGCGGCGATATCGACCAGTACAACCTCGTCTACGGCGCGCGGCGGCTGCACCGGCGGTTGTCGGAACTCGGCGTGCCGCACATTTACGAGGAGTTCCCGGACGACCACACGGCCGTCGATTACCGGATGGATACCAGCCTGCCGGTCCTGGCAAAGGCTCTGGCGGCATGACCGGGAGGTGCAGATGATCGTCGAGATGCGCACCTACAAGCTCAAGCCGGGGCTGCGCGCGCGCTTCCTCGAAATCTTCCACGCGAAATCGGTGCCCGCGCATGCCGAAATCGGGATGAAACTCGCCGGGCCGTTCCTCTCCGTCAAGGACGAAGACACGTTCTTCTTCATGCGCGGCTTTCCCGACCTTGCCTCGCGCGAGCCGATGAAGGCGCAGTTCTACGAAGGGGAGCTGTGGAAGAACGAACTCGAAGCCGTGCTCATGCCGATGATCGAGCGCTACGAGGTGACGGTGGTCGAAGCGCCGGAAGCGGCGTTCCGTTGGCTGTAGCGGCTACCCGCCGATCAGCTTCAGCCAGGCGTCTTCGTCGATCACTTCGACGCCGAATTTCTGCGCCTCGGCGAGTTTGCTTCCCGCGCCGGGGCCGGCGACGACGAGATCGGTCTTCTTCGAGACGGAACTCGCCACTTTCGCGCCAAGCGCTTCGGCGCGCGCCTTGGCCTCCTGCCGCGTCATCTTCTCCAGCGTGCCGGTGAAGACGACCGTCTTGCCGGCGACCGGCGAGCCGGAGGCGGCCGGCGCGGCCACTTTCGTCACGCGCACCTCTTTCGCCAGCTGCTTGAGCACCTCGCGATTGTGCTTTTCGTCGAAGAAATCCTTGATCGCCTCGGCCACGGTTTCGCCGACGCCTTCGATGGCGTCGAGATCGCCCAGCGCGTGCTCGCTTTCCATCGCGGCGACGAACGCCTCCAGCGTGTGGAAATTGCGCGCCAACAGCTTGGCCGTGGTCTCGCCGACATGGCGGATGCCGAGCGCGTTGATAAAGCGGTCGAGCGGGATGTCGCGCCGTCGCTCGATCGAGGCGATCAGGTTCTCGACCACCTTGTCCTCGCGCTCGTCCTTCTTCGCCTTTTTCTTGACCGGCTCCTTGCCTTCTTTTTCGCGGCGCTCGGCGGAGAGCGCGGCACGGTGGACGGCCAGCACGTCGCTCACCGCATCGGCCTTGCGCGGCAAAGCGAAAATGTCGGCGGGCTGTTTGATGAGTCCCTTGTCGTGGAACAATTCGATCATCGTGCCGCCGAGTCCTTCGATGTCGAAGGCGTCGCGCGAGACGAAATGTTTGAGCCGCTCGACCGCCTGCGCCGGACAGATCAGCCCGCCGGTGCAGCGCCGGTCGACGTCTTCCTTGCCGGTCTTCTCGTCCACTTCGCGCACGGCATGGCTGCCGCAAGCCGGGCAGACATGCGGGAATTGATATGGCCGCGCGCCTTTCGGCCGCTTGTCGAGGATGACGCGCACGATCTGCGGGATCACGTCGCCGGCGCGCTGCACCACCACCGTGTCGCCGAGGCGCACGTCCTTGCGCGCGATCTCGTCCTCGTTGTGCAGCGTGGCGTTGGAGACCACCACGCCGCCGACGGTGACCGGTTTCAGCCGCGCCACCGGCGCCAGCTTGCCGGTGCGCCCGACCTGGATGTCGATGCCTTCGAGCACGGTCTCAGCCTGCTCGGCAGCGAATTTGTGGGCGATGGCCCAGCGCGGCGAACGCGACACGAACCCCAGCCGGTTCTGCAGTTCGAGATCGTCGACCTTGTAGACCACGCCGTCGATGTCGTAGCCGAGCGCCGCACGCTTGGCTTCGATGGTGCGGTAAAAGGCGAGCAAATCCTCTGTCGATTCGCAGCGGCGCACTTCCGGATTGACTTGGAACCCGAAGGCTTTGAACGTCTGCAGCATGCCCCATTGGGTATCGGCGGGAAGCGCGCTCGCCTCGCCCCAGGCATAAGCGAAGAAGTTGAGCGCGCGCGCGGCGGTGATCGCCGGATCGAGTTGGCGCACCGAACCCGCGGCGGAGTTCCGCGGATTGGCGTAGAGCGGCTTGCCTTCCTTTTCTTGCCGCGCGTTGAGCGCCGCGAAGTTGGCATGGGTCATGTAGACTTCGCCGCGCACTTCCAGCACGGCGGGCGGTTTATCCGCGAGACGCAACGGAACGTCGGCGATCGTGCGCAGATTGGCGGTGATGTCCTCGCCTTCCGTGCCGTCGCCGCGCGTCGCGCCCAAGACGAAGACGCCGCCCTCGTAACGCAGCGAGGCCGACAGCCCGTCGATCTTGGGTTCGGCGGTGAAGACGAGCTCGTCATCGTCCTTCATGCCGAGAAAGCGGCGCACGCGCGCCACGAAATCGATCACGTCCTCGTCGGCGAAAGCGTTGTCGAGCGACAGCATCGCCACGCGGTGCGTGACCTTGGCGAATTTCTCCGACGGCTTGGCGCCGACGCGATGCGACGGGCTGTCGGGCCGGATCAGTGCCGGAAAACGCGCCTCGATCTCGGAATTGCGCCGGCGCAGCGCATCGTAATCGGCATCGCTGATCTTGGGCGCATCCTCGCGATAATAAGCGCGGTCGTGTTCGGCGATTTCGCGCGCCAGCCGCTCGAGTTCCTGAGCCGCTTCGGAAGCACTGAGCTTATCGACAGGCTTGGTCGTCATGCCCCGCCCCCTTCGGCCGCTGCGCGGCCACTTCCCCCGCTGACGCGGGGGCAGAAAAGAGCATCGCGTTTCATGCGCGTTTGCGGGCCTTTTTGGGAGGCATTTGCGCTTCGGCGATCAGCCTCCGCGCGGCGGCGCGCGCTTCCTCGGTCACCGCGGCGCCAGAGAGCATGCGCGCGACCTCTTCCAACCGCGCTTCGTCGTCGAGCAATTCCACCGCCGTCTTGTCGGCTTTGCGGGTGATGCGGAAGTGGCGCTCGGCGCGCGCCGCCACTTGCGGCGAGTGGGTGACCAGCAGCACTTGCGTCGATTGCGCCAGGCGCTGCAAGCGCACGCCGACCGCGTCGGCCACCGCGCCGCCGACGCCGCGATCGACTTCGTCGAACACCAGCGCCGCCGGCGGGCCGGCTTGCGCCAGCGCCACTTTCAGCGCCAGCGAGAAGCGCGCCAGCTCGCCGCCGGAAGCGATTTTCACCAACGGGCCGAACGGGGCGCCTTCGAGCGTCGCGACTTCGAAGGCGACGCGCTCCAGGCCTTGCGCGCCCGGCTCCTCCACCGGCGCGAGTGCGACGCGGAACTTGGCATGGCCGAGCTTGAGCGGCGCGAGCTCCGCCGCCACTGCGGTTTCGAGCTTATTGGCCGCGCCCACGCGCGCGGCGGACAAGCGCGCGGCCGCCTCACGATAAGCCGCCAGCGAGGCGGCAACCGCCGCTTCGGCCTCTTTCAATTTCTCGCCGCCGAGATCGAGCGCTTCGCGCTTGGCCCGGAACTCGGCCAGTACGGCGGGCAGCCGGTCGGACGGCACCGCATATTTGCGCGCCGCGGCGCGGATGGCGAACAGCCGTTCCTCCTTGCGCTCCAATTCGCCGCTATCGGTTTCGAGGCGCGACAGCAACGCCTCGAGCTCGCGGCGCGCCTCTTCGGCGAGCGCGAAGGATTGTTCGAGCGCGGTTTCGGCGGGCGCGGCCGCCTTGCGGGCTTCCTCGCCGAGGCGCGAAAGCCGCTTCAGCGCCTGCGCCAATTGCGCTTCGGCGCCGCGCTCGGAGGCGAGCAAATCGGCCGCCGCCGAAACCTCCTCGGCGATGCGCGCGGCGTTCATCAGCAGCGCGCGCTCGGCGGCCAACGCCGCTTCCTCTCCCGCCTGCGGGTCGAGCACAGACAGTTCGTCCACCGCCGCTTTCACGAAATCGGCGTCGGCCTCGGCCGCTTCTTGCGCGACTTGCAGCGCGGCGCGGGCGGTGCGCGCGCCATCGTAGGCGGCGAAGCGGGTCGCCACCTCGTCCGTCAAATCCGCATGATCGCCGAATTCGTCGAGCAGGGCGCGATGGGTGGTGGCGTCGAACAAGCCGCGGTCGTCGGTCTGGCCGTGGACTTCCATCAACGTCGCGCCGATGTCTTTCAACAGCGCCACGCCCACCGGCTCGTCGTTGACGAAGGCGCGGGTGCGCCCGTCGGCGCTGAGGGTCCGGCGCAGCACGATCTCGCCATCGGCGGCGATGGCCTGTTCGGCGAGCAGGGCGCGCGCGGGATGGGTCGGCGGCGGCTCGAACACGGCGGTGGCCGAACCTTGCTGAGCGCCCGGTCTGACCGACGCGCGTCCGCCGCCGCGCCCGCCCGCGGCCAGGCCCAAGGCGTCGAGCAGGATCGACTTGCCCGCGCCCGTCTCGCCGGTCAGCACGTTGAGGCCTTGGGCGAATTCGAGCGCCGCCCCTTCGATCAAGACGATGTCGCGAACGCTCAGCGCGGCGAGCATGGCATGCTCTGCTTGGACTCCGGGCGAGGATTCCAGATTCCCTCATGCTTCGACAAGCTCAGCATGAGGGGTTGGCCAATCCCCTCACCCTGAGCTTGTCGAAGGGTGAGGGCGGCGCGAAACCTCAGAGAACCTTGTGGAACGCCTTGCTGATCCATGAGCCTTTGTCTTCCTCGGGTTTCAGCTCTCTGCCCTTCAGAAGATTATAGGCGTCACCATACCATGGACTGCCGGGATAGTTCGCGCCCAAAACGGCGGCGGCAGTCTGCGCCTCCTTGTCGAGCCCCAGCGCGTAATAGGCCTCGGTCAGCCGCTCCAGCGCCTCGGTGATCTGGGAGGTGCGCGGATACTGCTCCACCACCACGCGGAAGCGGTTGATGGCGCCGATATAGTCGCCGTGGAACAGGTAATAGCGGCCGACCTCCATCTCCTTGCCGGCCAGATGGTCCATCGTCAGGTCGATCTTGAGCGTAGCGTCGCGGGCGTATTCGGTGTTGGGGAAGCGCTGCACCACGTCCTGCAGCGCGACGAGAGCCGCCGAGGTGTTCGACTGGTCGCGGCCAACGTCGACAATCTGCTCGTAGAGCGAGACCGCCTTCAGATAGAAGGCGTAAGACACTTCCTTGCTGCCGGGATGCAGCGAGATGTACTCGTCGGAGGTGGAGATCGCCTCGTCGTACTTGTTGCCCTCGTAATAGCAGAAGGCGCTCATCAGCATGGAGCGGCGCGCCCACACCGAATAGGGATGCTGACGTTCCACCTCGTCGAATTGCTTGGCGGCGTCGACCCAATTGCCGTTGCGGACTTCTTTCCAGGCGGCGTTGTAGATCTGGTCGATGGGACGTTCCTGATAGGTGGCGTCGCGCTGTTCGTTGCTCGAGCCGCCGCCGAACCAACCGCTGATGGTGTCGCAGCCGGATAACAAGAGCGCGCCGAAAACCACAACGGCGAGGCGGCAGGCGAAATTCCGGATCGACATCATAGACGTTTCCGTTTCCTTGGAAGGACCGCTTTTGCGAGGTGGCCCAATCTCTTATGCCATTTTCCGGCGAGCCTGGTCCAGTGGCATCGCGGCGCAGCGTAAAGGCCGTCAGCCGGCGGTCAGAATCCGGTAATTCGCGGGCTCCGAGAACAGCTTGCGCAACAGCGCGTTGTTGAGGGCATGGCCGGAGCGAACGCCTTCGAAGCGCGCCAGCAGCGGGGCGCCGGCCAGCGCCATGTCGCCGATGGCGTCCAGGAGCTTGTGGCGCACGAATTCGTCGGGAAACCGCATCAGAGCGGCGTTGAGCACGCGGTCGCCCTCGATGGCCAAGGTGTTGGCCAGCGAGGCGCCGCGACCGCGGTTCATCTTTTTTAGCGTTTCCAATTCGCCGACGTCGCCGAAGGTGCGCGCCGGCGCGATCTCGCGGCGGAAGGCTGCCGGCGAAAAGGCGAAGCCGAAACATTGCCGGCCGATGGCCGCGGACCTGAATTCGATCTCCATCTCGAAGGAAAGCGTCGGCGCCGGGAGCAACGCGGCGCGTGCTTCCTGGTGCGAAACCTCGACCGCGCGCAGCACTTGGATGGCTGAGCGCGCCATTGGCTGTTCGACCGTTCCCGCTTGATCGAACAAGGCGAGATAGGACAGCGCATCGCCGTCGAGGATCGGCGGCTCTGGTCCGTCGAGGCTGACGACGAGATCGTCGATCTCCGCACCCGCCGCCGCCGCCATCAGATGCTCGATGACGCCGACCTGCGCCTCGCCGGCGGCGATCATCGTGCCGAGATTGGTTTGCGTCACCGCATCGTAGCGCGCCGCCACCTCGGCACCGCCGAGATCATTTCGGCGGAACACGACGCCGGAGCCAGCCGCGGCCGGCGACAGCGTCAGGCGCACGGCCGTGCCGACATGCAAGGCGATGCCTTCGGCGGAGACTTCGTGGGCGATGGTGCGGCGGGGCGTCATGCGCCTTGGTTAGCACACGCCGCCCCGGCCCTCCAGCAATGGGGCTGGACTCAATTGCCGCCAATTCAATCAAAGGCCGGGCCTCATCCTGAGGAGCCCTTTCGCCCATCCTTCGAGACGGCGCTTCGCGCCTCCTCAGGATGAGGGCGAAAGGGCGTCTCGAAGGATGGCCCGGCCCTCCAACAATGGCCTAATTCGACTGCCTCCGCAGGAACGCAGGGATCTCGAACTGCTCGTCGCGCTTGTGGTCGGGGAAGAGATCGTCCGCCTTCGCCGTCGCCGCGCGTTGGGGTTCGGCCGCCGGGCGCGTCATCACTTGCGAAGTCGCGCGCGGTTGCGCCGCCGGCCGCGGCGCCGGCGCGGTGCGCTGCATGACGGGCGCCGGCTCGAGGCGCGGCTCTTCCTTGGGCTTCTTGCGGCCCAAGAAGCCCCAGCCGCGGCGTTCGGGCTTGGCCGCCGGCTCGCGCAGCGGACGGATCGCCTGCGGCAGCGGCTCGCTCATCGGCGCGGGCGCGGCTTCGGGCGCTTCCTCGCCGCCCAGGATGATCGTTTCGGCGAGCTCGTGCTCGGTCATGGCACCCAGCTCGTCGGCGAGCACCTCCATCTGGAGATGGACAGCGTTGCCCGGCATGGGCCCATGCAGCACGGCCGCGCGCGGCGGCGCGTCGGTTTTCTGCAGCACCGGCTTCAAGTTCGGCCGGATCGGCTCGACGTTGCGCGGCATGCGTATCTCGTCCGCTTCGATGCCGGTGGCCACCACCGAGACGCGGATGCGGCCCTCCATGTTGTCGAGGATCGTGTTGCCGAAGATGATGTTGGCGTCGGGATCGACCTCGGCGCGGATGCGGTTGGCGGCGGCTTCCACCTCGAACAGCATCAGGTCGGGCCCGCCGGTGATGTTGATCAGCACGCCGCGCGCGCCTTTCATCGACACATCGTCGAGCAGCGGATTGGAGATCGCCATGTCGGCGGCCTTGGTGGCGCGCTCCTCGCCCTCGGCCTCGCCGGTGCCCATCATCGCCTTGCCCATCTCGGTGATCACGCTCTTGATGTCAGCGAAGTCGAGATTGATCAGGCCCGGCATCACGATCAGGTCGGTGACGCCGCGCACGCCTGCGTGCAGCACGTCGTCGGCCATGGCAAAGGCCTGGGCGAAGGTGGTGCGGTCGTTGGCGACGCGGAACAGGTTCTGGTTGGGGATGATGATCAGCGTGTGGACGTATTGCTGAAGCTCGAGGATGCCCTTCTCGGCGATGCGCATGCGCTTCTCGCCTTCGAAGGCGAACGGCTTGGTCACCACGCCGACCGTAAGCGCGCCCTGCTCGCGCACCGCGCGGGCGATGACCGGAGTGGCTCCCGTGCCGGTGCCACCGCCCATGCCGGCGGTGATGAACACCATGTGCGAGCTGGAGAGCTGCTCGAGGATGTCCGGCAGGCTCTCTTCGGCGGCGGCGCGGCCGACATCGGGCTGGGCGCCTGCCCCTAGCCCGGCGCCCAACTGGATGCGACGCTCGGCCTTGGACTGGGCCAGCGCCTGCGCGTCGGTATTGGCCACCACGAACTCGACGCCTTCCAGCTTGGACGCGATCATGTTGTTGACCGCGTTGCCGCCGGCACCACCCACGCCCAGGACGGTGATGCGCGGGCGCAGGTCCGCGGATTCGGGCGTCTTAAAGTTGATCGCCATGTTCTCTACTCCTCAACTGTTATCGTCCACCGCCCAACGAATCACCTTGTTATTGTTGAATCATCCGATGAGGCCACCGGTCAACCGGGCGAGCCAGCCTTTGCCGCCGCCGGCGGCCGGGGCCAATTCGGGATTGAGGATCTCGGGCGGCATAGTGGCGCCCGCCGTCAACAGACCGATCGCCGTGGCATAGCCCGGATCGGCGGACGCGGCGGGAAGGCCGGCGAGGCCTTGCGGGCGGCCGACGCGCACTTGCTTGTTCAACAGGCGCGCCGTCAATTCGCGTGTGCCGGCGAGCTGGCTGGCGCCGCCGGTCAAGACCGCCCTGCGTCCCGCGGCAACATCGTAGCCTGAGGCGCGCAGGCGTTCCTGCACGTGGGTGAAAATCTCCTCCAGCCGCGCCTGGATGATGCGCGTCAGCATGGAGCGCGGCACGCGCAGCGTCTCCTCGCCGTTCTCGCCCATCTGCGGCAGCGCCACGACGTCGGCGCCGACTTCGAGATCGCCGAGCGCCGCGCCGTACAGCACTTTGGCGCGCTCGGCGGCGCTGACCGGCACCGACAGCATGCGCGCCAGGTCGAAGGTGACTTGCTGGCCGCCGGCGGGCACCGCGTCGGCGTGGACCAGATGGCCTTCGTGGAACACGGCGATCGAGGTGACGCCGCCGCCCATGTCGATCACCGTGGCGCCCAATTGCTTTTCGTCGTCGCTGAGCACGGCAAGACCCGAGGCATAAGGCGCGAACAGCGAAGCGGCCACGTTGAGATGGCCGCGCTCCACCGCCAGCTTGAGATTGGCGAGCGGCGAAGGTTTCACCGCAACGGCATGCATCGCCACGCCGATGCGCTGGCAGAACATGCCGGAGGGATCGCGCACGCCGCGCGCCTCGTCGACTACGTAGCCGGTGGGCGCGCTTTGGATGACCTCGTAGCCTTCCGCCACGCATTTGGCGCGGCCTTCGGCCAACAGCGCACGCAGATGCGCGTCCGACACCAGCGCGCCGTCCAGCGACATCGCCGCCCGCGCGGAAATGCTGGCGGGGCTGCCGCAGGTGACGGAGATCAACACGTTCTGGATTTGCGCGTCGGCATGGTTCTCCGCCGCCGCCACGCAATCGCGGATCGCTTCCTCGGCGAGCGGCAGGCTGATCACCGTGCCGGCGCGCAGGCCCTGGCTTTCGCGCAGCGCCGTGCCGATCACCCTGAGCGAACCCGGCTCGGCGCGGGCGATCAAACAGACGATCTTGGAAGAGCCGATGTCAAGCGCCGCCACCAGGCCCGGCCGGTACGCCGGAATTTCCGCTCCGGTCTTCAGTCGCACCGTTTCGCCCATCAGATCGCACTCCCCGCTTCCGGCTGCTTCTTCTCCGTCTCCGTCTTCGGCTTGCTGACGAAGAAATAATGCGTGAGAGATCTGAGATCGATCTCCGTCACGTCGCGTTCCAAGACGCCTTCGTCGATGATGAGATGGTCGAGGGCGGAAAGCTGCTTCTGCCAGCCGGTCTCGGGCAGCTTCACCACCACGCCGTCGTCGAGCAGCAGGTTCCAGCGCCGGCCCGACTGGTATTGATACGCGGCGGTGCGCGCCACGATGGCGCGGTGCTGCGCCACGGCGTCGATGAACGGCGCGGCGACTTGCGGCGCGCCCTCGCCCAACAGCAGCGGCAGCCTGGCGAAGGCGCCGAGGTTCTGGTCGGTGATGAGCCCGCCGGCGCGCTCCACCACGAACAGCCGTCCGTCGGGCGATTGCCAGCGTGCATACGGCAGCTTCTCGACGATGGTGACGTCGAGGTCGTCGGGATAGTGGCGCTTGACCTCGGCCTCGGCGACCCAGGGAAGCTGCAGCAGCCGCAAGCGCGCGTCCGGCAGATCGATGCCAAAGATCGACTGGCCGCGTTTGAGCCCGAGCGCGGCCATGATGGTCGCTGCACCGGTGCGCTGATTGCCCGAAAGATGCACCTCGGCGATGCCGAAGCCCGTATCGGCGAAGAACGCCGCCGCCGCGTCGGAGGTCTTGTGGACGGTGCGTCCGATCACGCCGCTGGTGAAAAAGGCGGCGAGCGCCGTGAAGGCGAGGATCGCGACGGTCATGATCAGCATCGGGCGGCGCAAATGGAGCCGCGCTTTGAACGCCCCGCTGAGGCGCGCGATAAGGCCCGGCTTCTTGCTGCGCCGGCCGAAATTTTGCCGCTTTGTGTCGCGCGCCACGCCGCGCGCCGCCGAGCGGCCTTGCTTGCCGCGTTCCTCGCGCACGGGTCGCCGCTTGCTCACCGGTCGCACGAAGCGTCCTCCACGATCCAGCGGCACAATCGGCGATAGCTCATGCCGGTCAGCGCGGCCTGTTCGGGAACCAGCGAGGTCGGCGTCATGCCCGGCTGGGTGTTGGTCTCCAGCACGACCAGCCGATGTTTGCCCGCCGTGTCGTCGTAGCGGAAATCGGTGCGCGAAACGCCGCGGCAGCCGAGCGCCGTGTGGGCGCGTTCCGCCAGGCGCATCGCCTCGTCGGCAACGGCGTCGGGTATCTTCGCCGGCAGCGTATGGATCGAGCCGCCGGCCGCATATTTCGCTTCGTAATCGTAGAATTCGAGGTTGGTGGTGATTTCGGTGACGGCGAGCGCTTTGGTTCCCATCACCGCGACGGTCAACTCGCGGCCGGGCACGAATTCCTCGATCATCATCTCGTCGCTGAGCGTCCAGGTGTCGCTGCCGAGCGCGGCGGGCGGGCGGTTGTCGCCCTTGCGGATGATGAACACGCCGACCGACGAACCCTCGTTCACCGGCTTCACCACATAAGGCGGCTCCATCAGATGGCCGGCGGCGGCGGCGCGCCGGTCGGCGACGATGGATTTGACCAGCGGCAATCCGGCGGCGCGGAACACGTCCTTGGCGCGCTGCTTGTGCATCGCCAGCGCCGAGGCGAGCACGCCGGAATGGGTATAAGGAATGCGCAGCAGTTCGAGCAGGCCCTGCACGCAGCCGTCCTCGCCCCAGCGGCCGTGCAGCGCGTTGAACACCACATCCGGCTTGGCGGCGTTGATCTGCGCGGCGAGATCGGAATCCTGCGGATCGATTTCGACGGCGTCGAAACCCTCTTCGCGCAGCGCCTTGGCGCAGCCCTTGCCCGAGGTCAGGCTCACCTCGCGCTCGGCCGAACGCCCGCCGGAAAGAACCGCAACCTTGGTCATGGTACGCCCACCCGCTTGATTTCCCATTCGAGCTCGATGCCGAAGCGCGTCTTCACCCGCGCGCGCACCTCTTCGCCCAAGGCTTCGATGTCCGCCGCGGTGGCCACGCCAGTATTGATGAGGAAGTTCGCGTGCTTTTCGGAAACCTGCGCGCCGCCGTGCCTGAGCCCGCGGCAACCGGCTTGGTCGATCAACTCCCAGGCCTTGTGGCCGGGCGGATTCTTGAAGGTCGAGCCGCCGGTTTTGGATTTCACGGGCTGCGTTTCTTCGCGCTGCGCCAGAAGCGCCTCCATACGCGCCTTGACGGCGGCGGGATCGTCTTGCGTGCCTTCGAACCGCGCTTCGACGAAGATCAGATCGTCGGGCGCCGAGGACTTGCGATAGACAAAACCCATCTCGGCGGCGGACAGCACGCGCTTGTTGCCATCGCCGTCGATCGCCGTCGCCTCGACGAAAATGTCCTTGATCTCGCGGCCGTAACAGCCCGCGTTCATCTTCAGCGCGCCGCCGATGGTTCCCGGCACGCCGCGCAGGAATTCGAGGCCGGCGATACCGCCATCCGCCGCGGCGCGCGCCACCGCGGCATCGAGCGCGGCCGCTCCGGCTCTGACGCGCTTGCCTTCGACCGAGATTTTTCCGAACGATGCCGGCAAGCGGATCACCACGCCGGGAATGCCGCCGTCGCGGATCAACAGGTTCGAACCGACGCCGATGATCGTGACGCGCAATTCCGCGGGCTTGACGGCGAGGAACGTCGCCAAATCGTCGGCATCCGCCGGACGGAACAGAATTTCGGCCGGCCCGCCGGCGCGGAACCACACAAGGTCCTTCAGCGGCGCGTCGTAGGTATAAGTTCCACGCACCGGCGAAAGCGCATCGCAAACCCGCGTCATCATCATGACGCCTCCGCTTTCAACGCCGCTTCCAAGCCGTGCGCCCATTGGGTGATGGACCCTGCGCCGAGCAGCACCACCACTCCGCCCGGCTTCAGATGCGGCGCGACGGTCGCCGCGAGATCGGCTGCTCCTTCGATGATGAGCACGTTGCGATGGCCGTGGGCGCGCAAGGCTTCGGCATAGCTGTCGCGGTTGATGCCTTCGATCGGCGCTTCGCCCGCGGGATAAACCGGCGCGATGATCGCCACGTCGGCGTCGTTGAGGCATTTGGCGAATTGCTCGAAGGTGTCGCGAAGACGGGTATAACGGTGCGGCTGCACCACGGCGACGACCGGCCCGCTGTAAGCCTGACGCGCGGCTTTCAAGGCGGCGGCGATCTTGAAGGGATTGTGGGCGTAATCATCGATGATCGCCGCGCCGTTCCATTCGCCGACCTTGGTGAAGCGCCGACGTACGCCGCGGAAATTCGCCAGCGCCTTGCGGATGGTCTCGTCCTTCACGCCGAGCTCGCGCGCCACAGTGATCGCGGCCAGCGAATTCTGCACATTGTGCTCGCCCGGCATGGGCAGCACGAGGCCGTCGAGCCGCTGCTCGGCGCCGCTGCGGCGATCGGCGATCACCACGTCATAGTGCGAAGCGCCTTCCGAGAAGCCGACATTCACACCGCGCACGTCGGCTTGCGGCGAGAAGCCGTAAGTGACGATGCGCCGGTCGGTGATGCGTCCGACCATCGCCTGCACTTCGGGATGGTCGATGCACAACACCGCGAAGCCGTAGAACGGCACGTTCTCGACGAAGCGCTGGAAGGCGTCGCGCATCTTGTCGAAAGTGCCGTAGTAGTCGAGATGATCGGGATCGGCGTTGGTCACCACCGCGATGGTGGCGGGCAGGCGCAGGAAGGTGCCGTCGCTTTCGTCGGCCTCGACCACCACCCATTCGCCTTCGCCGAGGCGCGCATTGGTGCCGTAGGCGTTGATGATGCCGCCGTTGACCACGGTCGGATCGATCCCGCCGGCGTCGAGCAGCGCCGCCACCATGGTCGTGGTCGTGGTCTTGCCGTTGGTGCCGGCGACCGCGACGCAGGATTTGAGCCGCATGATCTCGGCCAGCATTTCGGCGCGCCGCACCAGCGGCAGGCCGAGCACGCGCGCCGCGTCGAACTCGACATTGCCGGGCTTGACGGCGGAGGAATAGACGACGGCGTAAGCGTCCTTGAGGTTCTCGGCGGAATGGCCGACCGCGATCTCGATGCCCATGGCGCGCAGGCGCTTGACGTTGGCGTTGTCGACCGCGTCGGAGCCGCGCACCTGATAGCCCAGATTGTGCATGATCTCGGCGATGCCGCTCATGCCGATGCCGCCGATGCCAATGAAATGGATGACGCCGATGTCGAGCGGAACGCGGGTGCGGCGGGGCTTGGTCATCGGCGCGCCTCCAGGGATTCCACCAGATCGGCCAAGCGCTGCGTCGCGTCGGGCTTGCCGAGGGTCAAAGCGGCCGCGGCGCGCCGCGCGAGATCGGCGGGATCGGCGAACGCGGCTTCGAACATCGCCGCGAGCTTTTTCGGCGAGAGCTCCTTCTGCTTCACGCGCCAGCCGCCACCGACGGCAACCAGCGCATCGGCGTTGGGCGTCTGATTGTCGTCCAACGCGTGCGGCAAAGGCACCAGGATCGCCGGCCGGCCGATGGCGGCGAGTTCGCTGACCGTCCCGGCACCGGATCGCGCGACGACGAGATGGGCGCGCGCCAGCCGCTCGGGCATGTCCTTGTAGAACGGCGCCAGCTCGGCCTTCACGCCGAGCTTGGCGTAAGCGGCGCGGGCGGCGTCCAAATCTTCCGGCCGGCATTGCTGCACCAGATCGAGCCGCGCGCGGGTTTCGGGCCTGAGCAAGGCGATGGCGGCGGGCACGGCCTCGCTGAAGAAACGCGCGCCTTGGCTGCCGCCGAACACCAACAGGCGCAACGGCCCGCCGGGCGCCGGCGTCTCGTAAGGCGCGCCGGCCAGCGCCACGATCTCGGGACGCAACGGATTGCCGGTGTAGACGATCTTGGAACGGTCGCGCGGCAAGAACCGCACCAGCGGGAAATTCGCGGCGATCGCGCGCACCATGTTCATCACGCTGCGATTGGCTCTTCCGAGCAGCGCGTCCGGCGTGACGATGGCGGTCGGCGAGCGCGCCAGGCAGGCGGCCAGCATCACCGGCAAGCTGGGATAGCCGCCGAAGCCGACCACCGCTTTCGGCCTGAGGAACAGCAGCTTGACGTAAGAGACGGCGATGCCCGCGAGGATCTCGAACGGCGCCGAAATGAGGCCGACCAGCGAGCGGTCGGAAAAGGCCGCCGACGGCACGACCTCGATGCGCGCGCCGGGGAACGCGGCGCCGTAACCGCGGCCGCGTCTGTCGGTCATCACCACGATCTTGCGGCCGCGGCGCACGAGCTCCCCCGCCAGCGCTTCCGCCGGAAAGAGATGGCCGCCCGTGCCGCCCGCCGAGAGCACGATCGTCATGCCGCTCTCCCGGATAAGCCGAACAGCGGGGCGTCGCGCTGCGCCAGAAGCGGGCGTTGGCGGGTGAGCGCCAGCGCGAAGCCCATGGTCAGCGCCACGGCGAACAGCGAGGAGCCGCCGTAGGAGATGAACGGCAGCGTCATGCCCTTGGCGGGCAAGAGGCTCACGGCCACGCCCATGTTGATGAAGGCCTGCAGCGCGGCGACGCTCGCCAGTCCGGCGCCGGCCAGTTGCGCGAAAGGCTCGCGCGCCGAGGCCGAGCGCAGCAACAGCCTTATCGTCAGTATACAGAACAACAGAACGATGAGGGCGCACAACACGAGGCCGAACTCCTCGCCCGCCACCGCGAAGATGAAATCGGAATGCGCGTCGGGCAGACGGTACTTGACGGTGCCCGCGCCGGGGCCGACGCCGAACAAGCCGCCGTGCGCGAACGCCTCAAGCGCCAGTCCCGCCTGATAGCCGGTCTGATCGGGATTGAGGAACTGCGCCAAGCGGTGATGCACGTGGGGAAAGAGGAAATAGGCGCCGACGCCGAGTGCGCTCGCGCCGCCGCCGATCGTGCAGATCCATTTGTACGACACGCCGGCGAAGAACAGCAGCATCGCCCACAAGGCGAGCAGCAGGAAGGTCTGGCCGACGTCGGGTTGCAGCAGCAGGATCACCACGGCCGGCACCAGCGGCAGCAGCGTCGCCAGCGGCCGCGAGAAACGCCGCGCCCGTCCGGCCAGGATCGCGGCGGTCAACACTGCGAAACCGGGTTTCAGGAATTCGGACGGTTGCAACGTGATCCAGCCGAGCTCCAGCCAGCGCCGCGAGCCTTGCACCTCGGTCCCCGCGAACAGCACCAGCGCCGAGCCGAGCAGCGCCAGCACGAAGGTCGCCGTCGCCACCAGCTTGACTTGCGCGGGCGACAACAACGAAGCGCCGCCCAAGATGCAGGCGGCAATGGCGGCGAACGCGACCTGCCTGGCCGCGTAGTGGAAATTGCCTTCGGTGAACGGCCCGCCGCTGGCCGCGGGGCTGGCGGCGAAGGCGAGCATCAGGCCGATGCCGATCAGGCCCAGCATGGCGACCAGCGCCAGACGGTCCACCGTCCACCACCAGTCGGAAAAGGAGCTGCGGTCGGCGCGGCTGAAGCTCATGACGCTTGCCTCGCGGGCGCCGCGAGCTTCGTCGCCAATTCGCGGAAAACGTCGCCGCGCTGTTCGAAATCGCGGAACTGATCGAAAGAGGCGGCGGCCGGGGACAACAGCACCACCGGCTCGCGCGCTGGCGAGGCCGCGGCGTCGTCGGCGGCGGCGGCGAGCGCGGCTTCGAGCGTGCCCGACATCGCATAGTCCACTTTGCCTGCGAGCGTGGCGGCGAATTCGTCGGCAGCCTGGCCGATCAGATACGCCTTGCGCAGGCGCGGGAAGTAAGGCGCCAGCGCGGCGATGCCGCCTTCTTTCGGCTTGCCGCCGGCGATCCAGAAAATGTCGGCGAAACAGGCGAGCGCCCGCGCCGCGGCGTCGGCATTGGTCGCTTTCGAATCGTTGACGAAGCGCACTTTGCCGAGCCGCGCCACTTCTTCGATGCGGTGGGCCAGCCCCGGAAAATCGGCGATGGCGGAAGCGATGGCGCGCGCGTCCTTGACGAAAGGCTTGACCGCGCCATAGGCGAGCGCGGCGTTCTGCCAATTGTGCGCGCCCGGCAAATGCGCCGCGTCGGTGAGGTTCATCACCTTCGCGGCGTGCGCGCTTTGCGCGTCGTAGAGCGCGCCATCGAGCACGAAGATGCCGCGGCCCAGCACCTTGCCCACCGAGACGGGCACGCAAGGCGCGCCGCCGTTGGACGACAGCCGCGTGAAGATCGAAGCGGTGCAGGGATCGTCGACGCCGATGACGTTCAAGCCGGTCTTCACGGTCTGCTTCAACAACTGCGCCTTCACCGCCGCGTAATGCTCCATCGTGCCGTGACGGTCGATATGGTCCGGCGTGATGTTGGAGAGCACGGCGACCTCGGGCTTGAGGCTCGGCGAGAGATCGATCTGATAGGACGACATCTCCAGCACGTAGATCGTCTTGGCCGTCGGCGGGGAGAGTTCGAGCGCCGCCTTGCCGATATTGCCGCCGACCTGCGCATCGAACCCGCACGCGGCGAGCACATGGCCGATCAACGCCGTGGTGGTGGATTTGCCGTTGGTGCCGGTGATGGCGATGACCGGGGCTGCGGCCTCGCGCGCAAACAGCTCGATGTCGCCGATCACTTCCACGCCCGCCTCTTTGGCGCGCGACACGACGGGATGCGGCTCAGGATGGGTCAGCGGCACGCCGGGACTCAAGATCAGTGCCGCAAGTTTGTCCCACGGCCATTCCTGCCAAGGCGAAATCCGCACGCCGTCCGCAGCAGCGCGCGAGGCTTCTTTGTCGTCCCAAGCGAAGACCTGCGCGCCGCCCGACTTGAGCGCATGCACCGCCGCCACGCCCGAGCGCGCCAGCCCGAACACGCCGACTGTTTTTCCCGCGAAAGCGCGCGCCGCGATCATCCTCACCTCAACTTCAGCGTCGCCAGGCCGATCAACGCCAGCACCACCGCGATGATCCAGAAGCGGATGACGATGGTCGGTTCCCGCCAGCCCAATTGCTCGAAATGATGATGGATCGGCGCCATGCGGAAGACGCGCTTGCCCGTCAGCTTGAACGACACCACCTGCACGATCACCGAAACCGTCTCGAGCACGAAGAGGCCGCCGACGATGGCGAGCACGATCTCGTGCTTGACGGCAACGGCGACCGCGCCGAGCGCTCCGCCCAAGGGCAGCGAGCCGGTGTCGCCCATGAACACCATGGCGGGCGGCGCGTTGTACCAGAGAAAGCCGAGACCGGCGCCGATCAGCGCCGAGAGGAATACCGCCAGCTCGCCGGTGTCGCGGACGTATTGCAGCTGCAGGTAGACGGAGAATCTCTCGTTGCCGACGAGATAGGCGATCAGCACGAAGGCGGCGGCGGCGATCATCACCGGCATGATGGCGAGCCCGTCGAGCCCGTCGGTGAAGTTCACCGCGTTGGCCGCGCCGGCGATGACGACGCCGCCGACGATGATGAAATAAAGCCCCAACGGCCACAGCACCGATTTGAAGAACGGCACGGCCAACACGCCGCTGAGACTTTTGTCTTCGATCTGCATGATCAGCCAGGTGGCGAGAAACGCCACGCCGAATTCGATCAACAGGCGCGTGCGCCCGCTGACCCCGGCGGAGGAGCGCTTGACGACCTTGCGGTAATCGTCGGCGAAGCCGAGCAGGCCGTAGCTGACCGTCACCAGCAGCACGATCCAGACATAGGCGTTCGACAGATCGGCCCACATCAGCGTCGCCACCACCACCGGAACGAGGATCAGCAGCCCGCCCATGGTCGGCGTGCCCTGCTTTTCGACGACGTGGCGCTGCGGGCCGTCGCTGCGGATGGGCTGGCCTTTGCCCTGCTTGAGCTTCAGCCAGCGGATGAGCGCCGGTCCGATCCAGAAGGCGACGAACAGCGCCGTCAGCACCGCACCGCCCGAGCGGAAGGTAAGGTACTTGAACAGACGCAGGAACGCGATTTGGTCCGCATGCGGAAGATAGAAGAGGAAGTGGAACATGCCTAGCCCTTGCGCCCCCTGAGCAGCTCGACGATGGCGGCCATGCGGCTGCCGTGCGAGCCTTTGATGAGAACCGTGTCGCCCTCTTGCAGTGCCGCCGCGACGGATGGCGCCAGCTCGGCGGAATTGGCGGCATAGGCGCCGCGACGCGAGGCGGGAAGCTTCTCCCACAACGCCGCCATCAGCGGTCCGCTGAGAAAGACGAGATCGACGCGCGCGGCTTCGAGCGCGGGCGCCAGACCCGCATGCAGCGCGGCGCCGCCTTCGCCCAATTCCAGCATGTCGCCCAACACCGCGATGCGCCGGCCTTTGGCCGCGCCGAGCAGCGCCAGCGCCGCCGCCATCGAAGCGGGATTGGCGTTGTAGCTTTCGTCGATCACTTCGATGCCGCCGGCTGTGAACCGCGCGCCGCGGCCTTTCAGCGCCGAAAACTCGCGCAGCGCCGCCGCCGCGTTCAACACGTCGCCTTCGACCGCGGCGACCGTCAGCAACGCGCCAAGCGCGTTCACTGCGTTGTGGCGGCCTTGCGCGCCCAAACGGAATTCGACCGGCTTGCCCAGAATGTCCGCTTTGGCCCGAACGCCCTCGCCGGTTTCCTCGCAAGACAGCAAGCGCGCCTCGCTGCCTTGCGTCTCGCCGAAGCGCAGCAGGCGCGCAACGCCAAGCTGTTTGGCGCGAGCGGCCAAACGCTCCGTATAAGGATTGCCGGCGGGTAACACCGCCGCGCCGCCCGGCACCAGGCCTTCGAAAATCTCCGACTTGGCGTCGGCGATCGCCTCGCAGCTGCCGAAGAATTCCAGATGCGCCGGCGCGATGGCGGTGATCAATGCCGCATGCGGCCGCACGAAACAGACCAGCGCGCGGATCTCGCCGAAATGGTTCATGCCGATCTCGAACACGCCGTAAGCCGCCTCGCGCGGCAGCGACGCCAGGCTGAACGGCACGCCCCAATGGTTGTTGAACGAAGCGCCGGAGGCGTGCGTGGGGCCGAGCGCGCCGCAGGCGAGCCGCAGCATCTCCTTGGTCGTCGTTTTGCCGGCGCTGCCGGTGATGGCCACGATCTTCGCCGAACTGCGGGCGCGCGCCGCACGCGCCAAGTCTTCCAGGCCGCGCAGCGTATCGGCGACGATCAGCAGCGGCGCCTCGGCGGGCGCGTCCTTCGGCGGGCGCGCGACGAGCGCGGCGGCGGCTTTCGCGGCGAAAGCGGCGGCGAGGAAATTATGGCCGTCGTGATGCTCGCCCTTGAGCGCGACGTAGAGATCGCCCGCTTTCAGCGTGCGCGAGTCGATGGACAGTCCCGTCGCGGCGAAGGAATGCGTGGCGCGTCCCAGCGTCGCCGCCACTGCTTCCGCCGCGGTCCATAGCGCGCTCATGCGCGTCTCCCGCCGAGCAACAGCGCCGCTTTCACCCCTTCCTCGCGATCGCAGAACGGAAGAACCGAGGCGCCGACGATCTGGCCGCGCTCGTGGCCTTTGCCGGCGATGACGAGAATGTCGCCCGCCGCGAGCCCCGCGATACCGGCGCGGATGGAAGCGGCGCGGTCGCCGATTTCCTCCGCCCCCGGACAACCGGCCAGGATTTCGCGACGGATGGTCGCCGCGTCCTCGCTGCGCGGATTGTCGTCGGTGACGATGACGCGTTCGGCGAGACGCGCCGCCACCGCGCCCATCAGCGGGCGCTTGCCCTTGTCGCGATCGCCGCCGCAGCCGAACACCACGGCGAGCTTGCCTGAGGCGTGCGGGCGCAGCGCGGAAAGAACGTTCTCCAACGCATCGGGCGTGTGCGCGTAATCGACATAGATCGGCGCGCCGGTTTTAGCGTAAGCGACTTTCTCCAGACGGCCGGGTGCGCCTTTCAGATGCGCCAGCGCCGCGAACACGGGCGCCGGTTCTTCGCCAAGACCGATCGCGAAGCCGGCGGCGACCAAGGCATTGGACGCCTGGAAGGCACCCGCCAGCGGCAATTCGACCGTGTACGTATGATCTTTATGGGCGATCGTCAGCGCTTGGCCGTCGCCGTGCGGGGCGCGCGCGAGCAAGCGCAAAGCCTCGCCCTTCTCGCCGACCGTGAAAAGGCGCAGCCGGCGCGCCGCGGCGATGAAGTCGCCGGCATGATCCGCGTCGGCGTTGACCACGGCGAGCGCGCCGGCGGGTGCCAATTCGCGGAACAGGCGCAGCTTGACGGCGAGATACGCCTCGAAACTCGGATGATAATCGAGGTGATCGCGGGTGATGTTGGTAAAGCCGACCGCGGCAAGCTTGACGCCGTCGAGCCGGTATTGATCGAGGCCGTGGCTCGACGCTTCCAGCGCCAGATGCTCGATGCCGTTCGCCTGCAATTGTGCGAGCAGCTTGTGCAACTCGATGGGCCCCGGCGTGGTGTGGGCGAGCGTGATCTCGCCCTTTGGTGTCACCATGCCGATGGTGCCCATGCTGGCGGCTTGCTTGCCGAGTGCCGTCCAGATCTGACGCAGGAACACGGCGACCGAGGTCTTGCCGTTGGTGCCGGTGACGGCGGCCACGACCCCCGGCTGCGCGCCGTAGAAGTCCGCCGCAATCCGCGCCAGCGCCTGGCGCGGATTGTCCGCCGCGATGAAGCGCACCCCGAGCACCGCCGCGCCCGCCCTTGCCTCAGGCAGGCCGAGCACCGCGATGGCGCCGCGGCCGACCGCGTCCTTGATGAATTCCGCGCCGTTCGCCTTCGTGCCCGGCAAGGCCGCGAACAGATAGCCCGGTTTCACCGCGCGGCTGTCGCTCGCCAAGCCCGCGAACTCGCCTGCCATGAGGGTCGCGCCCGCCTTGTCCCGTGCGATGCTGGCGCGCGAATGTGGTCCCATTATGAATTCTCTTTGACAACCGGCCGCATCGGCACGCCGAGCAACGGCGCGATCCGCGCGATCACGTGGCCCGCCAAAGGCACCGCCGTAAAGCCCGCCAGCGCGATCCCGTCGGTTTGCTTGGTGCCGTGCGGCTGATCCAGCAGCACGAACACCAGATAGCGCGGCTTGTCGATCGGGAAAACGCCGCAGAACGAGGTTATCAGCTTATGCGCCTGGTAACCATGCGGACCGGTGATTTCGGCCGAGCCGGTCTTGCCGCCGACATCGTAGCCGGTCACGTCGGCACCCTTGCCGGTACCGTTGGTCACGACGTAGCGCAGCAGCGCGCGCATGGTGGCGCTGGTCTCGGGCGAGATCACCTGCTCGCCGCGCGCGTCGGCGGAATGCTTGAGGAAGGTCGGCGTGACTTGGCGCCCGCCGTTGACGACGGAGGCCGCCGCCGCGACGAAGGCGAGCGGACTGACCGAAATGCCGTGGCCGAAGCCGATGGTCGCCGTCTCGATGGTGCCCCAATGGCCGGGTTCGGGATAAAGCGGGCGGGCGGTCTCGGGCAGTTCGCTGCGGATCGGCTGCAGCAGCCCGAGTTTGGTGAGGAAGGCGCGCTGGCGCTCGCCGCCAGAACGCAGCACGATCTGCGCCGTGCCGATGTTGGAGGACTGCGCCAGGATATCGCGCACCGAAAGTTCCGCCGGCATGCGTTCGGCTTCGTGGATGGTGTATTTGCCGATCTCGTAGCCCTGGCCGATGGGCAGCATCTCGTCGAGGCGCACGGTGTGGTCTTCCAGCGCCATGGCGAAGGAGAAAATCTTGAACACGGAACCGAGTTCGAAGACGTCCTGCGCCATGCTATCGCGCATGGAATCGTCCGGGCCGAGATCGCGCGTGTTGGGATCGAAATCGGGCAGCGAAACCAGCGCCAGAATCTCGCCCGTCTTCACGTCCATGACGAGGCCGCCGGCCGCCTGCGCCTTGAACTCCGCCATGCTCGCTTGCGCCTCGCTCTCCAGGATGAACTGCACGCGCATGTCGAGCGAGGTTTCGATCTTGCCGCCGCGCGCGGCGCGCAGCTTGCCGTCGAGGCCGAGTTCGAGGCCGGAGACGCCATGGCCGTCGGGATCGGTGACGCCCACGACCTGGGCGGCGAGGCGCCCGTCGGGATAATAGCGCTTGCTGTCCGGCGCGTATTCGAGGCCTGGCAGGCCCAACAGCTTCACCTTCGCCCGCGCCTCGTCCGAAAGCTGGCGGGCGACGAGCACGGCGGCGTGCTTGCCGGCGAAGAGTTCGTCGAGCCGCTTCTCGTCGGCGCCGGTGGCGAGCGCCAGCGCATGGGCGGCGCGCGGCTTGTCGGCGAAGAGATGCGGGCGGGCGTAAAGATCGTCGGCGGGCAGATCGCGCGCGAGCAATTCGCCGTTGCGGTCGAGCAGATCGGCGCGGGCGATTTCCGTTATGGGCTCGCGCACGGTCTGGCTCTCCGGGTGCGTGAGCAGCGTCACATCGGCCAGCCTGAGACCCACCACGACGAAGGCCACGACGCAACCGAGCGCGCCGAGCGCGATGCGTCGTTGGAACATGGTGGGCTCGTGGCTCATGCCGGCCTACATCCCCGAACGCGCCGATATCTTGACCAGTTGCACCTGCGGCGCCGGCATCTGGGCGCTGGCGGCTTGGGTCTGCGCCAAGGATTCGTCGCCGCGGCGCGGCAATTGTTCGAGCGACGAGAGCTGCACCGTCGCGGTGTCGCTCATGTCGAGCGTCGACTGTGCCAGCTTCTGGACGCGGTCGGGGCTTGCAAGCTGCTGCCATTCGGCCTGCAGCTCGCTCATCTTGGCGTGGTCGTCGGCGATGCGGGATTCCACCCGACCGAGCTCGACGCCTTGCAGGCGGGTGCGTTCCGAGACGTGATAAAGCGCCAGGATGGTCAATCCCATCGCCGCCACGCAGAAGAAATTCAGCACACGGATCATGGCACTCTCCTAGGCGGCCAGCCGTTCGGCGGCGCGCAATTTGGCGGAACGGGCGCGCGGGTTTTGCGCGACCTCCGCCTCGCTCGGGGTTTGGGCGCCCGTTTTCAGCAGGCGGTAAAGCGGCGTGCCGCGCGTCTCCGGCGCGTGACGTGAAGCGCGCGGCGCAGCGGAACTGTTCGCGGACAGGAATCGCTTGACGATGCGGTCTTCCAGCGAATGGAACGACACGACGGCAAGCCGGCCGTGCGGCTTCAACACGCGCGTCGACGCTTCCAGCGCGCGCTCGAGTTCGCCCAGTTCGTCGTTTATGTGGATTCTCAGTGCTTGGAAGGTGCGCGTGGCGGGATGAATCGGTTGACGCCGGGCGGCGGGACCAAGCACGCGCGACACCAGCTCGGCAAGCTCGCTCGTGCGCGTGAGCGGGCGCGCCGCGATGATGGCGCGGGCGATGCGCCGGGCCTGGCGCTCTTCGCCGTAACGCAGCAGAATGCCGGTCAACGTCTTTTCGTCTTCGGTGTTCACCACGTCGGCGGCGGACAGCCCTTCGCCGCTCATGCGCATGTCGAGCGGGCCGTCGGCGCGCAAGGAAAAACCCCGCGCCGGCTGATCGAATTGAAACGACGACACGCCCAAGTCGAGCACGACGCCGTCGGAGCCCGCCTCGCCCGCGGCGGCGAGAAAAGCGTCGAGGCGTGAGAATTCGCCGTGCACCAGCGTCAGGCGGCCGCGATAAAGCGCCGCCAAGGCCTTGCCGCGCGCGATCGCCTCGGGATCGCGGTCGATGCCGAGCACGCGGCAATCGCAAGCCGCCAAGATGGCGCGCGAATAGCCGCCGCCGCCGAAAGTGCCGTCGATGTAATGACCGCCGTCGCGCGGCTTCAGCGCGGCGAGCACTTCTTCGAGCATCACCGGCGTGTGGTTCATGGCGCGCCTCCGGTGAAGGCGGACAGCGCCTGTTTCAGGCGCTCGGCGCACATGGTTTCGAAGCGGGCCGGTTCCCAGATCTGGAACTTCAAGCCCATGCCGACGAACACCGCGCGGTCGCCGAGGCCGGCATGGGCGATGAATTCGTCGGGCAGGCGCACGCGGCCGTTTTCGTCCAGCGGCAGAAGCTGCGTCCTCGACAGAACCGCGAACGCCTTGCTGTTGAAGTCGCGCGTGAAGAAAGGATCGACGGTGGCTTGTTGCGCGTGAACGCCCTGCAGCACCTCTTCACCGAAACCTTCGAGTGCGGCTTCGGAAAAAGACGGGCAGAGATAAACGCCGTGCGTGTTCTGGGAGGCGAGGATCAAGCGGAACGGCGCGGGGATACACACGCGGCCCTTGTTGTCGAGCGTGCCCGAAACCGTGGAAATGAACGGTGCTGACATGCCCGTCGCCCCTTGCTCCCGGGCGATCAGGCAGCATGGTGGAATTCAACCCCTAACCCAGCCCTGGGAGGTTCTGGGATAGCATGGGTGGAGACGGTGAGTCAACGAAAAAGCTAGGAATTATAGGGGGTTGCCAGACTACCCATGGAGGTTTCGATTCTAGCGCTTGTGTGAATCTGAGAACAAAAAACAAACACGGAAAGGATAGAGTAATCGCAGTAAACAAAGCCTTAATCCGCGAGGCGCCAATTGCCGCAAACAAGGAGCAGGGAATGAAGATCGGATTTATCGGCCTCGGCCGCATGGGCTCGGCCATCGCCTCGAACATCATGAAGGCGGGCCACGAGCTGGTGGTGTGGAACCGCTCGCCCGACGCCGTCGCGGAATTGGTGAAGCAAGGCGCCGTCGCGGCGAGAGCGCCGGAAGACACGCTGCAAGGCGAGGCGCTGTTTTCCATCCTCGCCAATGACGAGGCGGTGCGCGCCGTTGGGCTCGACGGGTCGTTGCTCGATCGCGCGGCCAAAGGCCTGGTGCATTCCAATCTGGCGACGATTTCGTACGAATTCGCCAAGGAGCTGGCGGCGGCGCACGCGGCGCGCGGCATCGGCTATGTCGGCTCGGTGGTGTTCGGCAGGCCCGACGCGGCGGCGCGCGCCGAACTCGTGCTGGTGGCGGCGGGCGCCGCGGCGCACGTCGCAAAGCTCACGCCGATCTACCAGGCGATCAGCAAGCGCATGGCGGTGGTGGGCACGGCGCCCGAGCAGGCGAACCTGTTCAAGATCGCCGGCAATCTGATGATCGCGGCGGCGCTCGAAACCATGGGCGAAGCGTTTGCGCTGTTGCGCAAAGGCGGCGTCGATCCGGTGCTGTTCCACGACGTGATGAGCAACTCGCTGTTCGCCGCGCCGGTCTACAAGAATTACGGCGCGCTGATGGTGGCCGAGAAATACCAGCCGGCGGGCTTCGCGCTGACGCTCGGCAAGAAGGATGTCGGCCTGGCGCAAGCCGCCGCCCGCGAGCTTTCGGTGCCGCTGCCGCTCGCCGATCTCATCCACGCCCATTTCGAAGACGCCATCGCCGCCGGCCTTGCCGACTACGACTGGGCCGCGATTGCCAAGGTGATCGCCAAACAGGCGGGGGTGTGAGAGGAAGCAAAAATTAGGTGTGCTGCTAGAGCACACGTGCTACTATAGCATTATGTCCGTAGACGAACTCGAAAAGGCCGTGGCGGCGCTGCCGCCGGAAAAACTCGCCAAGTTCCGCGCTTGGTTCGAGGAATTCGCCGTGGACGAATGGGATCGGCAGATCGAACGCGATGCGAAAGCTGGCAAGCTGGATAAGCTCGCAGAAGAGGCCTTGGCGGATCACCGCGCGGGACGTTCTCGCCCGTTATGATTGGATGATCTTGTCGTATTCGGCGTGCGTTCCAATCCAAAACCAGACATAATCCCCACCATCCACGACGGCCACGGCGCGGTAGCTTCCGACACGTGCGCTCCAATAGGCTTTGCCTTTGATCTTCTTGAAATGCAAAGCGGGGTGTTGCGGGTTCTGTTTCAGCAAGGCAAAATTCTTATCCGCGAGTTGCCGGATTTGCGCAGGAAGCCTCGCGTAAGCCTGCCAGAACTTTGAACTTGCGTAATGGGCCATCGCGACGATCCATCAATTTCGCATTCGCGAAGCGGATTATCGCAATTTTGGTCGATTGCGTAGAATTAGTGGCAAAATCCCACTACCTGGTTCCCGGCTCGCGCTTCGCGCCGCTCCGCGGCGCTCGCTGGCCGGGATGACAGTTTCTAAAGTGCGTCAGATGGCCTGTAAGCCGGGTTCTGTGCGCCCGGCTTAGCTCTCGCGAGCTTCGCCGGGCCGATGGCCATTCCTCTGGGACGAACGTTACCGCCCGCCTCACGCGACCGACCCGGACGGCTACCCAGAAACAGGCACCATGCCGTCCCTATTTGGTCTTGCTCCCGGTGGGGCTTGCCATGCCGTTCCCGTTGCCGGGACCGCGGTGCGCTCTTACCGCACCATTTCAACCTTGCCGGACCTTTAGGGTCTTGGGCGGTGTCATTTCTGTGGCGCTGTCCCTAGGGTTTCCCCCGGCGGATGTTATCCGTCACCGTGTTTCCGTGGAGCCCGGACTTTCCTCGACGCTTCTTGCGAAGCGCCGCAGCCATCCGGCCATCTGACGCAAGCCTATTATGCCAGCGCCGCCTCCACCGCGGCAAGGGCGTGCAGCACAGTGGTATCGTAAAGCGGCACGGCGCTGTCCTCGGGCTTCAGCACATAGGGCAGCTCGGTGCAGCCGAGAATGACCGCTTCGGCGCCATTGGCGATTTGCCGCGCGACGACCGCGCGACAGGCCGCGCGCGAGGCCTCCTCGGCTTTGCCGCGCCACACTTCTTCGATCGCGCCGTGAATGATGTCGCGGTCGGCCGCCTCCGGCACGAAGACGTCGAGGCCATGCGCGCGCAGACGGTCCTTGAAGAAATCCTCCCCCATCGTGTAGCGCGTGCCGAGCAGCAAGACGCGCTTGAGGCCGTCGGCCTTGATCTTCGCCGCGGTGCAATCGCAGATGTGGATCAGCGGCAGGCCCGCCGCCGCTTCGACGCGCTCGGCAACACGATGGGCGGTGTTGGCGCACATCAAGAGCAATTCCGCGCCGGCGGCTTTGAGTGCGGCCGCCGTCTTGCTCATCAGCGCCGCCAGATCGTCCCAGCGCGCGGTGCGCGCCATGGATTCAGGCTCGGCGAAGTCGAGCGAGACCATGGCGATCTTCGCCGAATGCACGCCGCCGAGGCGGCGCTGCGTCTCGCGGTTGATGAGCTCGTAATAGACCGCCGTGGAATCCCACGTCATGCCGCCGATCAGGCCGATGGTCTTCATGCGTCCTCCAAGGCGAAAGCGACGGCGGCGTGCGCGTGAATGGCGGTCGTGTCGAACAGCGGCACGGGGCTGTCTTCCGGCTTGACCAGCATCATGATCTCGGTGCAGCCCAGGATCACCGCCTCGGCGCCGCGCTCCACCAGCTTGGCGATCACCGCGCGATAATCGGCGCGCGACCGTTCCGTCACGACGCCGCGCACCAATTCCTCGTAGATGACGCGGTGGACCAGCGCGCGGTCCGCCTCGTCGGGCACCAGCACGTCGAGACCGTGGCGGCGCATGAGCCGGCCTTTGTAGAAATCCTGTTCCATCGTGTAGCGGGTCGCCAAGAGGCCGACGCAGCGATGGCCGGCGGCGAGCACCGCCGCCGCCGTGGCGTCGGCGATGTGCAGCAACGGCAAGCCGGCCGCGCGCTCGACCGCTTCGGCCTGGCAGTGCATGGTGTTCGAGCAGATGACGAGGCAATCCGCGCCGGCGCGCTTGAGCGACAAGGCCGCGTTCTCGATCGCGGTTTGCGCCGCCTCCCATTTCCCGGCGGTCTGCAGCGCTTCGATGGAAGCGAAATCGAACGAGAACAACAAGAGCCGCGCCGAATGCACGCCGCCGAGGCGCTGTTGCACCTCGCGATTGATGAAGCGGTAATACTCGGCGGTGGACTCCCAGCTCAGCCCGCCGATCAGGCCGATGGTTTTCATGTGCATCTCCCCTCGGCGGGAGATTAGGCGGCGAGCAGCGCGCGGAGTATCCCCGCGCATTCGCCATCGGCCACGCCGTCGATGCATGACGGGCGGAAATGGCGCTGGAAGGCCTCGATGGTCTTGGCCAGCGGCCAGTCGACCTCGGGCGGGGTGCCGTAGCCGAAGCGGCGCAGATTGTCCGCAAACAACTCCCCCTCACCCATCCCTCTCCCCCATTGGGGGAGAGGGTCAGAGTGAGGGAACCACAACCCGATGCCGTGCTCGGCAAGCGTCTGCCAAGGGAACAATTCGCCCGGGTCGGTCTTGCGCGCGGGCGCCACGTCGGAATGGCCGAGCACGCGGCCGGCCGCGATGGGATGGCGGGCGAGGATCGCTTTGGCGAGGTCGATCAGCGCGGCGATCTGATCGTCCGTAAACGGAACATAGCCGAATTCGTGGCCGGGATTGACCAGCTCGACGCCGATGGAGCGGCCGTTGACGTTCGCCTCGCCCGCCCACCAGGAAGCGCCCGCATGCCAGGCGCGCCGCGCCTCCGGCACATGGGCGTACACCGTCCCGTCGCGATCGATGGTGTAATGGGCCGAGACCTTCGCCGCGGGATCGCACAACCGCGCGATCGCTTCCTCCGCCGTCGGCATGCCGGTGTAATGCAGCACCAGCATGTCGATCGCCGCGCCCTCGGGGCGCGCGTCGTGGTTCGGCGACGGAGCCAAGCGAAGCGCCATCAGACGCTTAGATCACAGAAAGATCTTATAGGCGATGGTTTCGCCGTCGGGGCGCTTGAGCGAAAACTCCGCGCCCTTTTCGTGTTCCTCGACCAGCGCCTCGAACAGGCGCAACGCGTTGCGGATGACCTCGGCATATGAGGCCGCTTCGGTGCGATCCTTGAGCCGTTGCAGGCGCTCCATCGCCTGGGGCGGCATTTCGAGCTGCACGCGCGTGGTGGCGCGGCCCGGCTCCTGGCCGGCGGCTTCCATGGCATCGGCGGCGGCGCGCATCGCCTCGGCGGTCATGCCGCGAAAGCGTCTGCGGTAATGATCGTGCATGGCGCCCTCCTAGCGGTCGTGATGGAAAAGCAGCGCCGCCAGTCCGATCAGCGCCAGTATGCCGATCGCCAGATGCTGCGGTTTGGGCCCGTGCCATTCGTGCTCGCCCGCGCCTTCGCGGCGAAACTGCTCGCGCAATCGTTGGCGCAGTGCGTGACGGCGGGCGCGCCATTCGGCCCGCATCTGGTGCCATTGGCGCTTCTGCTCGCACCATTGCCGCCAGGCCTCGGCGCGATCGCCGTGGCAGTGTTCGTGCTCAGGCTCAGATTCAGATGGATTGGGCGGCGCGCCCTCGTCGAGCGGGAAATCCTCGCCGACGCCTACGCCGATTTTGCTCATGCGACCCTCCTTTGGGGTTCTGATGATGCGTATATCATCAATATATCATCAAAAGTCAAGGGTCTCAACTTTGCAATCTGACCCTAAAGGCTTAGTTTGCCCCCAAATTCTGGGCGGATAATCCGGCCATGCGCGACAAAGTTGCAGGTATTATTCTGGCCGTCGCTCCTACGGTCGCCGCAGCGGTGGTGGGCCTAATGTGGCACTCCATCGATCACACCACTGGCTATGCAATACTGTGGGTCTGCGTTGCTGCCTTCATTGTCGGGGTCTACTTGCTGTTCACCTCCCCGCACAGGAGAAGAACGGGCATCATCAACCGCGGCAATCGAACAAAGATAGAAGGCACAAAGGTTAGCGATCAGGACACTGGAATACTGAATGAGGGGGATGATACGGAGATTAAGGACACAACGATCAAGTGAATTTGCTATTCTTCCGCTCTCATGATTCCGTACAACGCTTTCTCGACCAAGCACCGCAAACGGATTTCCGAAACTATGCCGACAATTGTGCCGGCAACAGGAGACTCGGGCGCCCGCGCGCTTGGCATCCGCGTTACAGGCAATGGATGTACGTTTCAGAATTTCGCGATGTGCGGGTTCGACGTGGCCTTTGAGGTCTTGGGCGACGATAACCAAATCAAAGACATCGTGATCAAGTAGATTATGTCACGCCGTTTGACTCGGCGCTCGTATTCCTGGGCCAGGTCGTGACTTTCTTTCGCTTCACAGGCTTGTATGGAACTGATGCGCGACTGATCTTGCCTAGTGTCTTGCCAAATGCGGACTCGGAATCATCGCATTCGAGGGCGTCTATCATCTGCCGGCGAAGACGTTCGTAAAGACCGAAGAATCAGCGCCGCTCGCGCTCGGACAGGATCTTCTCGTACGCCACGTTGATCGCCGCCAGCTTGTCGGTGGCGAGCTTGACGAACTCTTCCGGCACGCCGCGCGCGATCAGACTGTCGGGATGGTTCTCGCGCACCAACAGGCGGTAGGTCTGTTTGATCTCTTCGTCGCTGGCGCTGTAGGCCACGCCCAGCACCAGATAGGGATCGGCCGCGTCGGGCGCAAAATGGCTGGCGCGGATGCGGCGGTATTCGCCGGGCGCGAAGCCGAAAATCTCCGCCACCCGCGCCAGGAACGCGTCCTCGCCGGGATGCAGCACGTTGTCGGCCTTGGCGATCTCGAACAGGCCGTCGAGGATGTCCTCCAGCACGGCGGGGCGCCCCGCGAACATGCGCGCGATCTGGCCGGCATAGCTCTCGTAGCCCGCCACGTCCTGGCGCGCGAAATCGAAGACGCGCCGCACGTTGGCGCGTTCGCTCGCCGGCACGCGGAAGGTGCGGTCGAAGGCTTCGATCTCCTCTTCGCTCACCACGCCGTCGGCCTTGGCCATCTTGGCGGAAAGCGCGATGACGGCGATGGTGAAGGCGACGCCCGGATCGCCGTCGTCGGAGCTCTCTTCGCGGTCGATCAGGAAATGTCCGGCCAAGGCGCCGACGGCCGCACCGACCGGCCCGCCCATCAACAGCCCCGCCGCGGCGCCGCCGATCTTGCCCCATACCGACATGCTGTGATCCTCGCGGGCAATCTTGGTGGAAATAGGACAACGGGTCAAAACAGGACGCCGCGAGGCACGGTCGCTTTATTTGCGGCGTTTGAAGAGATCGATCACGGCGAAGGGCAGGTAATAGATCACCATCGACAACAGGCCCAACACCACCAGCACCGGCAAGTACCAAGGCCAGGCGGGCATCAGATCGAACAGGCTTGGATAGATCGGCTTCGCGCGCAAGAAACCGTAATCGACGCCGAGCGCCCAATCGACTGCACCGGCCACGCCCATATAGACGAACGACCAGGCGATCACCCGCGAAAACGAAGCGAGCGTCGGGCGCATCTTCAGGCCCAGCGTCAGGAACAGCACCGCGGCGATGATGCCGGCATGGAAGACGCAAAACTCGATGAACAACGGATCGGGGAAGTCGTAGTCGAGGCCCGGCCGGAGCAATCCCTGCAGCGTCCCGGCCAGTGCCCAGAAATAAGCGAGCTCGTAGCTTTTCTGGCCGGCCCAAAGCAGCGCAACGATGGTGGCGATGGCGGCCCAACTGCACAAATCCACCGGCAATTCGTTGCCGGCGTTGAGCCAGCCGCGCTGGCCGAACAGCCAATACCAGTAGAGCCAGTCGGCGATGAGCGCGACGGCGAAAATCCAACGGATCGACCGCGCCAGCGTCGCGCTCTTGCTCCAGCGCACCAGGATTGCGAGCGCGACCGGCACCAGCACGGCCAAGAGGAGCACGATCTGATGCGATCGTCCGAACAGGACGAAAGGTTGGTAATGCGGCATGGCAAAGCCCCGAGGACGCGTCCATTCTAGCAAAATCGCAACCGCCTGGCGCGCTCGGCGCGCCGCCAAAAACGGGCGTTGCTGTTCGGCCCCGCAGGGGCGTGTTGCATTGCCGCAGCAGGCCGTCACCTGGCCAAGACGAGGATTGCCGCGTCCCCCGAAAGCAGTCCATAACTGACCGCAAGTTCGGGGAGTCAAAATGAACGACAAGAATAACGCGCCGGCCGCCGCGGTCAAAATTCCGGCGCGGGGCTATTACCGCTGGGGCATCTGCGCGCTGATCTTCGCGGCGACCAGTCTGCTCTACGTGGACCGCCAGACGATCGGCTTTTTGAAGCACGACCTGTCGCTCCAATACGGTTGGGACCAGACCGACTACGCCCATGTCGTGTTCTGGTTCATGATCGCCTACACGATCGGCTTCGTGCTTTTCGGCCGCCTGATCGACTGGCTCGGCGCCAAGCGCGGCTACGTCATCGCCGTCACCATCTGGAGCATCGCGCATGTGGGCTGCGCGGTGATCGGCCTGCTGCCGGTCGGCTGGGTGCTGAGGAGCTTCAAGATCAGCCAGGCCGTTCTCGGCCTCGGACAATCGGGCAACTTCCCGGCGGCGCTCAAAGTAGTGGCCGAATGGTTCCCGCAAAGCGAACGCTCCTTCGCCATCGGCGTGTTCAACGCCGGCACCAACGTCGGCGCCATCGTCGCGACGATCATCGTTCCTGTGGTGCTGCTGCATTTCGGCTGGCAATGGGCCTTCGTCGCCACCGGCAGTTTGAGCGTGTTGTGGCTCCTGGTGTGGATGCCGCTCTACAGCAAGCCCTCAGAGAGCAAAAGGCTGTCGAAAGCGGAGCTCGCCTATATCGAAAGCGATCCCTTCGTTCCGGTGAAACAGCTTGCCTGGCTCAAGGTGATGACGGTCAAGGAGACCTGGGCCTACTCGCTCGGCAAGCTGCTCACCGATCCGGTGTGGTTCTTCTATACCTTCTGGCTGCCGCCCTTCTTTCTCGAAACCTACAAGGACCAAGCCGGCAACATCGCCGGCGTGGCGCTGCCGGTGATCGTGATCTATCTGATCTCCGACGTCGGCTCGGTGGCCGGCGGCGGTATCGCCACCGTGATGATCAAATCGGGCTTGAGCGTGAACACCGCGCGCAAGCTGACCATGCTGATCTGCGCCGCTTGCGTGCTGCCGGTCGCCTTCCTCACCATGCTGACTCACGACATGTGGGTGACGACCCTCATTATCGGCATCGCGGCCGCGGCGCATCAGGCGTTTTCCGCCAACCTGATGACGCTGCCCTCGGACTTGATGCCGAAAGCGGCCGTCGGCTCGTGTTCGGGCATCGGCGGCACCGCCGGCGCCGTCGGCGGCGTCATCATGACCATGGGCGTCGCCGCGGCCTTGAAGAACCTGGGCGGATATTCGGCCGTGTTCCTGGTGGCGGGCGTGATCTATTTCGTGGCGGTGCTGGTGGTCCATGTGCTGTCGCCGAAGTTGACGCCGGCAAAGTTTTGATGACGGCCGTTTGAATCCTTTTTTTTGCCGCTATTTCTCGTAGGTTATCTTCCGGGCGCCGATTGCGCCCGGAAGGACCGGATGATGGCAGGCCAGAAAGCGATCGTGATCTTCGGGGCGACCGGCGACCTCGCCCAGAAGATGCTGTTTCCCTCGCTCTATTTCCTCGACGCCGAGGGCCATCTGCCCGCCGGCCTGAAGATCGTGGGTTTCGCGCACTCCAAGCTGAGCGATCAGGAGTTCCACGACCACACCCGTGTCAACGTCGAGGAGCGCACCGGCAAGGCCTTCGCCGACAAGGATTGGCGGCGGCTTTCCGCCCGCATCCACTATTGCGCCGGCGATTTCGACAAGCCCGAGGGCTATGCTACGCTGGCCGGGATGCTCCAAGGCATCGAGGAGTGCGTCTATTATCTCTCCACCTCGCCCAATTTCTTCGGTGCCATCGCGGCGCAGCTCAAACAGGCCGGCCTGGCGCACGACAAGGCGCGCATCGCCGTGGAAAAGCCGATCGGGCGCGACCTGGCTTCCTGCCGCGAGATCGAAGAGGCCCTGGCCGCCTCGTTCAGCGAGGATCGCATCCTGCGCGTCGATCATTATCTCGGCAAGGAAACGGTGCAGAACCTGATCGCGCTGCGCTTCGCCAACACGCTGTTCGAGCCGCTGTGGAACAAGGATTCGATCGAGCACGTCCAGATCACGGTGGCCGAGACCATCGGCGTGGAGCGGCGCTGGTCCTATTACGATTCCTACGGCGCGTTGCGCGACATCGTGCAGAACCATCAGTTGCAGCTGTTGTGCCTGGTGGCGATGGAGCCGCCGGCCAATCTCGATCCCGACTCGGTGCGCAACGAAAAGGTGAAGGTGCTGCGCTCGCTGCGCCGCATCGCCGGCGAAGAGGTCGAGCGCCAGACCGTGCGCGGCCAATACCGCAAGGGCTTTCTCGACGACGGCCCGGTGCCCGGCTACAGCGAAGAGGCGGGCGGCGCGGCCAGCGACACCGAGACCTTCGTGGCGCTCTCCGCCCACATCGACAATTGGCGCTGGGCCGGCGTGCCGTTCTATCTGCGCACCGGCAAGCGCATGGCGGTGCGCTCGACCGAGATCGTGGTGCAGTTCCGCCAAGTGCCCCATTCGATCTTCCCGCGCGGCGACATGCTGGCCAACCGGCTGACCATCCGGCTGCAGCCGGAAGAGGAAATCGCGCTGCAGCTGATGAACAAGACGCCGTCGCTGGAGAGCGTGCGGCTGAAGCCCTTGTCGCTCAACCTCAGCCTGTCGGACGCCTTCAAGCGGGTGCGCCAGCGCATCGCCTACGAGCGGCTGCTGCTCGAGGCCTTGAACGGCAATTCGATCCTGTTCGTGCGCCGCGACGAAGTGGAAGCGGCCTGGAAATGGGTCGACGACATCATCGCCGGCTGGAAGGAACGCGACCTCAAGCCGTCGCCTTACACCGCTGGCACCTGGGGACCGCCGGGCGCCTTCGCGCTGATCGAGCGCAACGGGCACAGCTGGTACGAGTGAGGGGTGGAGCGCGTGGTATATCGCTCCCCCCTTGAGGGGGAGCCGAAAAATCGCGTCGCGATTTTTCGGTGGGGGGGTGCGCGAGTGCAGCGAGCGCGCTGTCGCGCTCGTACGCTGGCGCTACTCGCCCCCTCCCCGAAACTTGCTGGCGCAAATTTCGACCCTCCCTCAAGGGGAGGGTCGATTTTAGGATTCAGCTCGCCCCTACCGCCAATTGCCCGCGACGCGCACCGGCTGCTCGACGTAAAGCGCGGGATAAAGCCGCTTCAGCGTGGCGATCTTCGGCAGATCGTTGATCACGATATAAGGCTGGTCGGGGTGGTCGAGCAGATAATCCTGATGATAGGCCTCGCCCGGATAGAAGGCCCTGAAGGCGCCCACTTGCGTCACGATCGGCGCGCTGAAGGCGTGTGCCGCGGCCAATTGCGCGACATAGGCCTTGGCGATGCGTTCCTGCCCGGCGCCGTCGGCGAAAATCTCCGAGCGGTACTGCGTGCCTTCGTCCGGGCCTTGATAGTCGCTCGTGGTGGGATCCATCACCGAAAAATAGACGCGCAAAATCTCGCCGTAAGAGATCACTTTCGGGTCGAAAGTGATCTTCACCGATTCCGCATGGCCCGTGGTGCCGGTGGAGACCGTTTCGTATTGCGCGGTGCTCGCCGCGCCGCCGGAATAGCCGGCCAGCACTTGCCGCACGCCTTTGACGTGCTGGAAGACGCCTTGCATCCCCCAGAAACAACCGCCCGCCAAGACGGCGGTTTCGCTCGGCTGGCTCGCCGTCTCGTCGAGCGCCGGCGCGGGCAGGGCGCGCTCGGTTTCGTCGGCCTTCGCGCAAGCGGCGCCGAGCATGACGAGCGCCGCGGCGGCAAAAACGCGGATGGTTCGCGACATCTTTTTCTCCTTCAGGCGCGCGGCACGAATTTCAGCGCCGCCGAGTTCATGCAATAGCGCAGGCCGGTCGGCTGCGGCCCGTCGTCGAAGACATGGCCGAGATGGGCGTCGCACAGCGCGCAAGACACCGCCGTGCGCTCCATCAAGAAGCTGCGGTCCGTCGTCTCGCGCACGTTGATCTTGGCGATGGGTTGCCAGAAGCTCGGCCAGCCGGTGCCGGAATCGTATTTCGTCTTGGAATCGAACAGCGCGGTGTCGCAGCAGATGCAGCGGTAAAGCCCGTCGGCGTGATTGTTCCAATAAAGGCCGGTGAAAGACGGCTCGGTGCCGGCTTGGCGCGTGACCTCGTACTGCTCGGCCGTGAGCTGCTTGCGCCAAGCGGCGTCGCTCTTGACCAGCTTGGCCAAGCGCACCTCGCCGAGCGGCTTGCCGGCGGGCGAGAAGGTGGCGATCAAGACCTCTGCGGCCGCGCGCGCCGGCAATACCCCTAGGCTGAGTGGGGCCAAGCCGGCCAAGATCAGGCGCCGCGACAAAGCGGTCATGGAAGCCTCCAATCCTGCTTCTGAAACGCATGCGCTATTTCGTTTGAGGCCGCAAGCCGGTTACACCGGAGGTCAAAATTCAATGCTGACAATTCAAACAAGAACTAGTCACGGCCGGGCCTCATCCTGAGGAGCCCTTTCGCCCATCCTTCGAGACGGCGCTGCGCGCCTCCTCAGGATGAGGGCGAAAGGGCGTCTCGAAGGATGGCATGGCCGTCAATTCATGACGGTGGTCACATTGGCGCCGGTGTAAGGGGCATCTTCCACCGTGAATTCGGTGCGCCCGATCAGCCTGCCGTCGACCGCGTCGATGTCCACCCGCCACAATCCCGCTTCGAGACCGGTGCATTTCGAAAAGGTGCGGTAGCCGTTCTGCCGTTCCCGGCTACCGGCGATGAAGAGCGGGATGCGGTGCTTCGTCACCCATTTGCCTTTCCCCGCATTGTAGCGCTGCCACACATGCAGCACGTTCGTCTTGAGATCGATCGGCGCGAACACGGCGCTGTAGACGAAGACCGGCTGCTTGTCCGTCACATGCATCACCGGGGGTATGCCGACATATTCGAGCCAGGTTTGCGGCTCACCCATCGCGTAATAGACGGCGCCCATCTTCTTGATCTGGTGGAACACGCCCGCGCGCTGCAAGGAGAGCGGCAAGGGCGGCAAGACGTCGAGGAAATAAAGCACGTTCACCGCCATGAAAACGCCGAGCGCGCTCAGGCCGATCTGCCAGCGCAGCCTGCCCAGCCGCGAATGGCCCACCCAGTTGAGCAGCCTGAGGAACAGCACGAAGACGATCGCCGCCGCCGCCGTGCTTCCCAGGAACGTCCACTTGCCGATGGTGTGGGTGAACACCGGCAGCATGAAGATCGCGTAGGACAGAAGCGCAAAGGCGAACAGAACCGTGCTGAAGATCAAGCGCGAATGATAGACCTTGAACACTTCGTTGCCGACGAAGATGGCCAGCAGAAGAAGCAGGAACGGCCAGGACGCGGCGAACACGCCGCTGCGCGCGTAGAACACCAGAAAGGCGCTCCACAGGGTGCCGAAGGCGAATTGCGTGACCACGGGCAGCCAGCGGCGCAGCTTGGCGAGGAAGCCTTCGGTTACGGCAAGGCCTTCGAGATAGTGCAACAGCAGAATCGAGCCGGCCGCGACCGAGAGGTAGATGATCAGCACCGTCTGCGTCACCGCGTGGTCGAGGCGCCCGTAAGCGGCGTAGTCGAAGCCGAAGCCGCCCAGCATTCCGGTCGCCGCCAGATGGCGTTCGTAAGGCTTCAGCACACTCAGCCAGTCGATCATTTCGCCCCGCCAAAAAGCAGCGGCCGCCCGCCGGCGGCCAAAGCCATATGACCGGTTCCGGGGCCGATTTCAAAGCCGATTCCGCGTCGCGCCGGGCGGCCAAAGCGACGCGCCGGCGCCAAGCGCAACCCGTTCTGCTACCTACCTAAAGCCTGCTCACGCGATGCGCTTGCACGACGGAAGTCGGCTGTTATTCTCCGTGCGGTCCCCGAGGTCCCCCATGAATATCCACGAATACCAAGCCAAAGAAATATTGCGCGCCTTCGGTACGCCCGTGCCGCGCGGCAAGCCCGCCTTCACGGTCGAAGAGGCCGTCGCCGCGGCGCAGGAACTCCCCGGACCCGTCTGGGTGGTGAAGGCGCAGATTCACGCCGGCGGGCGCGGCAAAGGCGGCGGCGTCAAGGTGGTGAAATCCATCGCGGAGGTCGAGAAAGAAGCCCGCCGCATGCTGGGCATGACGCTGGTGACGCACCAGACCGGCCCCGCCGGCCGCGTGGTCAAGCGGCTGTACATCGAGGACGGCTCGGCGATCGCGCGCGAGCTTTATCTGTCGGCGCTGGTCGACCGCGCGACCAGTCGCGTGGCCTTCATCGCCTCGACCGAAGGCGGCATGGACATCGAGGAAGTGGCGCACGCGACGCCCGAGAAGATCGCGACCTTCCAGGTCGAGCCCGCCGCGGGCTATTCGCCCTATATCGGGGGCCGCATCGCTTCCGCGCTCAAGCTGCAAGGCGATCAGATCAAGCAATGCGGCGCGCTGGTGAAGAGTCTTTACGAAGCTTTCGTCGCCAAGGATATGAGCCTTTTGGAAATCAACCCGCTGGTGGTGACAAAGGACGGCAAGCTCGTCTGCCTCGACGCCAAGACGAATTTCGACGACAACGCGCTCTATCGCCACCCCGACGTCGCCGCGCTGCGCGATCTCGATGAGGAAGACCCGATGGAAGTCGAGGCCGGCAAACACGATCTGTCTTACATCAAGCTCGACGGTTCGATCGGCTGCATGGTCAACGGCGCCGGCCTCGCCATGGCGACGATGGACATCATCAAGCTCTATGGCGGGGAGCCGGCGAACTTTCTCGATGTCGGCGGCGGCGCCTCGAAGGAGAAAGTGACCGCGGCCTTCAAGATCATTCTCTCGGACAAGCACGTCGAGGGCATTCTGGTGAACATCTTCGGCGGCATCATGAAATGCGACATCATCGCCGAAGGCATCATCGCCGCGGCCAAAGAGGTTTCGCTGTCGGTGCCGCTGGTGGTGCGCCTCGAAGGCACCAATGTCGAATTGGGTAAGCAAATCCTTGCCAAATCGGGCCTTCCCATCGTCTCGGGCAGCGATCTCGCCGACGCGGCGCAGAAGATCGTGAAGGCCGTGAAGGAAGCAGCATAAATGTCCATTCTCGTCGACAAGAACACGCGCGTCATCTGCCAGGGCTTCACCGGCAAGCAGGGCACTTTCCATTCCGAACAGGCCATCGCTTACGGCACCAAGATGGTCGGCGGTACCACGCCCGGCAAAGGCGGCTCGACGCATATCGGCCTTCCCGTGTTCGACACGGTGAGCGAGGCGCGCGCGGCCACCGGCTGCGACGCCAGCGTGATCTACGTGCCGCCGCCGTTTGCGGCCGACGCGATCCTCGAAGCGATCGACGCGGAAATTCCGCTGATCGTCTGCATCACCGAAGGCATTCCCGTGCTCGACATGGTCAAGGTCAAGCGCGTGCTGCAAGGCTCAAAGTCGCGGCTGATCGGCCCCAATTGCCCGGGCGTCATCACGCCGGAGGAATGCAAGATCGGCATCATGCCGGGCCACATCCATCGCAAGGGCACCGTGGGCATCGTCTCGCGTTCGGGCACGCTGACCTACGAGGCCGTGGCGCAGACCACCGCGGCGGGACTCGGCCAATCGACTTGCGTCGGCATCGGCGGCGATCCGGTGAAAGGCACCGAGCATGTCGACGTGCTTCAGATGCTGCTCGCCGATCCCAAGACCGAAAGCATCGTGATGATCGGCGAGATCGGCGGCACGGCGGAAGAGGACGCGGCCGACTTCATCAAACATTCGAAGGTGAAAAAGCCGATGGTGGGCTTCATCGCCGGCGTCACCGCCCCACCTGGCCGGCGCATGGGTCATGCCGGCGCGATCATCTCCGGCGGCAAGGGCGACGCGGCCTCCAAGATCGAGGCGATGCGCTCGGCGGGCATCCGCGTCTCGCCCAATCCGGCGGCGCTCGGCACCACGCTCGTGGAATTGCTCAAGGGCGACTGATCACGCGGCCGGGCGCGCACGCAGCATCGCGCCCAGGGGCGAGGTGCGCACGAACATCAGGACGACGGCGAGGCTCACCGCCATCAGCCACCACCAGACGAGCTGCCAGCAGACGAAAAACGCGTACGAAACGAAGCTCGCGGGCGAAAGGGTGCCGCGACCGGGTGCCATCGCATCCAGTCGGTATTCCAATCCGTGCCGAAACAGCTCGCCCCACAGGCAGAACAGCAGAGACGCGACGGCCAGGCGGAAAACCCGCCGCAGCCGGGGCGAAGGGGCCTGCGCGCCGAGATCGTGCAGCCCCGGCAGCATGAAAAGCAGAAAGATGGCGCGATATTCGACATTCGCCTGCAGCACGAAGCAGCCGGTCATGACGATGGCACCGGCCAGCAGCGTGCGGCCGTTCGCCGTGGCGAAATCGGGGGGCGCCTCTCGGCGGAGCCAAGCGGAAGCGAGCCGGAAGGCGAATATTCCGAACACGGCATAAAGCGCCGCGGTGACGGCATGGGCGATGGAGGCGGAGAACGCGATCTTGTTCGCCAGGCCGTTGCCCAGAAAGGACGCGCCGAACATGTCGGCGCCGTAGGTGAATCCGGGCAACAGCGCGCGGATCGTCGCCAGGCTTCGCCAATAGACGGCGAAACAGAAGAAGACGAGAACCACGGCCGCAACCCCGAGCGCAAGCGCGCGACGCGGCCGCTCGCGCAGCACCGTCAAAAACAGCGCGAAGGGGTAGAATTTGATCGTCCCGCCCGTGTAATAGAGCGCATAAGAGGCAAGCCGCCCGCCTGTGCCGCGTCCGGCCAGCGCGACGGCGCCGGCCACCAGCACGAACTCCGAGAGATCAAGATTGCCGCGCTCCAGCGCAAACAGCGTCACCGTCGAAAGGCACGCCGCCGCGGCCACCGCCCATTCCCGCCACGTCCGCGGCCTGAGCACGAAGGGCAAGGCGGCGAGAAACAACAGGCTTTGCGTCAAGCCCAACCGCGTGGTGTCGCGCAGCCCGAACGGCAGATAGATCAGCGGCGGCCCGTAATTGAGCCGCCGGCCCAGGACATCGCAGGGATCGCTGCGCAGCACGTCGATGCCGTGCCGGTGGCATTCGGCCCAGGACAGCACGCCGTTGAGGTCAAGAAACGGCCATGACCAAGTGTCGATGCCCCAGGCACGCGTCAGCGCCAGATAAACGGACTGATGACCGCTCAGCCACAGCAGATAAAGGCCGCCATAGACCGCCAGCAGCAGCACAAACAGCGCCGCGCCTAGGCCCACTTCCCGACGCCGAAACCACCGTTTCAAGCCAGTCCCCCGTCGCAATCTGGTCTTATTGGTCCCATATTAACGTCGATTGCGCTTTCATGACGCATTCGGGCATGGTGTTTGCGAACGAGATGCATTAAACGCGCAGCCCTTCCATCGACGAACGCAGGACGGGCCTGGAGCCCAACAAGTGCCAGGCCTTAACACACGGAAATGACTAGCCAATCTTCTCCAAAACGGCTGACACGGGCCTCCAATGCGATCTTGGAGGCGACCTCGTTCCTGTTCGGCACCAATGCCCCATTCGTCGAGGGACTTTACGCCCAGTATCTGGAAAACCCGTCCTCGGTCGACCCCTCTTGGGCCGCTTATTTCGCCGAATTGGGCCAGGCGGCGCTCACTCCGGCACAGACCGGCCGCGGGCCCACCTGGGCGCGCGACGTCAAGCCGGAGCTGGCCAATGGCGAGCTGGTGGGGGCGCTGACCGGCCAGTGGGAGGCCGCGAAAAAGGCTCCCGCGGCCGGCGAAAAGGACTTGCGCGCCGCCGCCCAGGACTCCATCCGCGCCATCCAGCTGGTGCGCGCCTATCGCGTGATCGGCCATTTCGAGGCCGACCTCGATCCCTTGAAGCTGGCGCCGAAAGCGCCCCATCCCCAGCTCGATCCGGCGTTCTGGGGATTCCACGACGCCGATCTCGACCGGCCGATCTTCATCGACGGCGTCATGGGCATGGAAAGCGCCACGCCGCGGCGGATGGTCGACATCCTCAAGCGCACCTATTGCGGGCGCATCGGCTACGAGTTCATGCACCTCAACGACGCCGAGCAGAAGGACTGGCTGCAGCGGCGCATCGAAGGACCCGACAAGGAGATCGTCTTCACCGCCAACGGCAAAAAGGCGATCCTCAACAAGCTGGTCGAGGCGGAAGGTTTCGAGAAATTCGCGGCGCTGCGCTTCCTCGGCACCAAGCGCTTCGGGCTCGACGGCGCCGAATCCATGATCCCGGCGCTCGAGCAGATCATCAAGCGCGGCGGCCAGCTCGGCGTGAAGGAGATCGTCCTCGGCATGGCCCATCGCGGCCGGCTCAACGTTCTCGCCAATGTGATGTCGAAGCCCTATCGCCAGATCTTCCACGAATTCCAGGGCGGCAGCGCCAATCCGCTGGAAGTGCAAGGCTCGGGCGACGTGAAGTATCACCTCGGCGCCTCGTCGGACCGCGAATTCGACGGCAATCACGTGCATCTGTCGCTGACGCCCAATCCGTCGCATCTGGAAGCCTCCGATCCCGTCGTGCTCGGCAAGGCACGCGCCAAGCAGACGCAACGCGGCGACGTGGTCGCGCGCGCCAGCGTCTTGCCGCTGTTGCTGCACGGCGATGCGGCGTTCGCCGGCCAGGGCGTGGTGGCGGAATGCTTCGCCATGTCGGGCATCAAGGGCTTCCGCACCGGCGGCACCATCCATTTCGTGATCAACAACCAGATCGGCTTCACCACCGCGCCGCAATATTCGCGCTCTTCGCCCTATTCCACCGACATCGCCTTGATGGTGCAGGCGCCGATCTTCCACGTGAACGGCGACGATCCGGAAGCGGTCGTGCATTGCGCGCGCATCGCCACCGAGTTCCGCCAGCTGTTCCACAAGGACGTGGTGATCGACATGTTCTGCTATCGCCGTTTCGGCCACAACGAGACGGACGAGCCGGCCTTCACCCAGCCCTTGATGTATCGTGCTATCAACGACCATCCGACCACGCTGGAGATCTATGCGCAGAAGCTGGTAACAGAAGGAACGCTCGCGCAAGCCGAGGCCGAGGCGATAATCGCGGGCTTCAGCCAGCGGCTCGACGCCGAATTCGAAGCCTCCAAGTCGCACAAGCCGTTGAACGCCGACTGGCTGGACGGGCGCTGGGCCGGCTTCTCCATCGCGCCGGAGGGTGATCGCCGCGGCAAGACCGCGGTGCCGGCCGAGACGCTGCGTGAGATCGGCCGCGCCCTCACCGCCCTTCCCGAAGGCTTCCACGCCCACAAGACCATCGTGCGCCAGATGCAGCACAAGGCGAAGATGTTCGAGACCGGCGAAGGCTTCGATTGGGCGACTGCCGAGGCGCTGGCCTTCGGCACGCTGCTGCGCGAGGGCTTCGCGGTGCGCCTGTCGGGACAGGATTCCGGCCGCGGCACCTTCTCGCAGCGCCATTCGGTGCTGGTCGACCAGGAAAACGAAGAGCGCTACGTGCCGCTCAACCACCTCGGGCAAGGCCAGGCGGAATTCGAGGTGATCGACTCGCTGCTTTCCGAAGCGGCGGTGCTCGGCTTCGAATACGGCTACGCCACCGCCGAGCCCAAGGCGCTGGTGCTGTGGGAAGCGCAGTTCGGCGATTTCGCCAACGGCGCGCAGGTCATCATCGACCAGTTCATCGCCTCCGGCGAGATGAAATGGCTGCGCATGTGCGGGCTGGTGATGCTCTTGCCGCACGGTTACGAAGGCCAAGGCCCGGAGCATTCCTCGGCGCGGTTGGAGCGTTATCTGCAGCTTTGCGCCCAGGACAACATGCAGGTTGTCAATCCCACGACGCCGGCGAACTATTTCCACGTGCTGCGCCGGCAGATGCACCGCAACTTCCGCAAGCCCTTGATTGTGCTGACGCCCAAGTCGCTGTTGCGCCACAAACGTTGCGTCTCGTTCCTCAAAGATTTCGAGGCGCCCAACAGCTTCCATCGCATCTTCCGCGATCAGGCCGAAGTGGTGCCCGGCGCCACCACCGTCGAGCTGGTACCCGACGAGGAGATCATGCGGGTCGTGCTGTGTACCGGCAAAGTTTATTTCGACCTGATGGAAGAGCGCGACAAACGGCACGGGGGCCACATCCAGATACTGCGGCTCGAACAGCTTTATCCGTTCCCCGCCGGCCCGCTCGGCGACGAGCTCGGCCGCTTCCCGCGGGCCGAGGTCGTCTGGTGCCAGGAAGAGCCGCAAAATCAGGGCGCCTGGAATTTCGTCCGTCCACGCCTCGAGGAACTGCTCGCCCAGTTGGGCAAGAATCCCAAAGTGCGTTATGCCGGACGGCCCGAATACGCCTCCACGGCGGCCGGCCTGATGAGCCAGCACAATATCGAACTCCACGCCTTCCTCGACGAGGCTTTGACGTTATAAACCAGAATTCCCTCTCCCCCGTCAGGGGAGAGAGTTAGGGTGAGGGGGCGCCCCCTCACTCCGGCCCCCTCCCCCGCTTCGCGGGGGCGAGGGAGAAAGAGGTGATGATGACCATCGAGATCAAAGTCCCCGCCATGGGCGAGTCGGTTACCGAGGCGACCGTCGGCCGCTGGTTCAAGCAGGAAGGCGACGCGGTCAGCCGCGACGAACCGCTGTTGGAGCTGGAAACCGACAAGGTGACGGTGGAAGTTCCCGCGCCCGCCGACGGCGCCATCGAGATCATCGCGGTCAAGGCCGGCGGCACGGTGCAGGTCGGCAGCGTGCTCGGCGCCATCGCCGAAGGCAAGGTGGGCAAGCCCGCGCCGGTGACCGCGAAGAATCCCGATGCCGTCGCGCCTAAGCCGACGCCTGAAGCCAAACCTGTTCCCGCGCCGAAACCCGCCGCCGCGAGCGCGCCGGTGATGCCGTCGGTGCGCCGCCTCGCCGAGGAATCGGGCGTCGATCCCGCGCGCCTCGAAGGCTCGGGCAAGGACGGGCGCGTCTTGAAGGGCGACATGCTGGCCGCGCTCGAAGCCGGCGCGCAAAAGGTTGTCGCGATGCCCGCCCCGGCGCCGCTTTCCACCGGCCCGCGCCCCAATGCGGCGCGCGAGGAGCGCGTGACCATGTCGCGCCTGCGCAAGACCATCGCGCTGCGCCTCAAAGAATCGCAGAACATCGCAGCCCAGCTGACGACCTTCAACGAGGTCGACATGGGCCACGTGATGGCGATGCGCGCTCAGTACAAGGACGCTTTCGAGAAGAAGCACGGCGTGCGTCTCGGCTTCATGGGCTTCTTCGTCAAGGCCTGCGTCGCCGCGCTGAAGGAATTTCCCAACGTCAACGGCGAGATCGAAGGCGACGACATCGTCTACAAGCATTATTACGACATCGGGGTCGCGGTCTCGACCGACCGCGGCCTGGTGGTGCCGGTCGTGCGCGACGCCGACAAGCTGTCGCTCGCCGGCATCGAGGCGGCCATCGGCGATTTCGGCGCGCGCGCCCGCGATAACAAGCTGAAGCTCGAAGAGCTGCAAGGCGGCACATTCTCGATCACCAACGGCGGGGTGTTCGGCTCGCTGATGTCGACGCCCATCCTCAACGCGCCGCAATCGGGCATCTTGGGCATGCACAAGATGCAGAACCGCCCGGTGGCCGACGGCGACAAGGTGGCGATCCGCCCGATGATGTATCTGGCGCTCAGCTACGACCACCGGCTGGTCGACGGCCGCGAGGCGGTGACGTTTCTGGTGCGTGTGAAGGAAAACCTCGAAGACCCGCAGCGGCTGTTGCTGGATATTTGAGCCCCCTTCGCCTCGCTCCGCTCGGCACTTCCCCCGCTTTGCGGGGGCAGAAAGACGCGCGCTATTCTTTTCCGCCCCCGCGTAGCGGCGGAGGTGTCGAAAGCGAGCGTCAGCGAGCTTGAGACGGAGGGGGCGTTACGCCACCCGCTTGTCGACCATTTCGAGGTTATCTCGCCGCGGCGGCGAACAGCCAGACGGCCGCTGCGATCAGGAGCGGTGCGCTCATGACGCCGGGCATCCAGCGCCTTTTGAACAGCGACGCGGCGATGTGAAGAAGGCCGTTGCCGATTCCGACGATCGCGGCAAGCGCACAGGCGATCATCCGTACGCGCTGATCCGCTGCGAAGGCCAGCGGCGAAAGCAGCAAGAGCAGCACTATTCCGGCGCACAGCCCGCCGATCCAAACCGGAAAGCTGAAGGTCGGAAGCGGCAGGAACGGTAAGCGCGCACGGATGGCGCGCACCGCCGGATTGTAGACTGAAAGAAAATCGTGCGCCGCTTCGTCGGCCACATGCACCGCAAGCGCCAATGCAAATGCCAGCCAGGCATATCCGAAATTCGGCATTTCGCGCCTCCTTCAAAAGGCTCCGGTGCCTTTGAGATTGAAATCCGCCACCACCCTTGCCACGGTTTGAGCCGCGGGCCTCTCGCCAGCGGGCAGATCGAGCCAGTGGAATACCGTCTCGTAGACGGCGCCCACCCAGCAGCGCGCGATCCATTCGGGTTCTGGCGTCTTGAGCAAAGCCAAAGCCGCCGCCACGGCGCGCGCATGGCTGTCGACGATGCCGCGGCGAATTTGCTGCAAGCGGCCGCCGAGGCCCGACGATTCCACGATCAGGATGCGCGCCTCGTCGGGATTCTCGGCCATGAACACCACCAGCCGCTCGACCGCCGCGCGCATGCGCTCGGCGGGATTTGCGCCCGCCGCGTCGATCGCCGCGTTCAAGGCTTTGGCGATCTTCTGGCCGAAGGCTTCGAGCGCGGCGGCAAACACGTCTTCCTTGTTGCGGAAATAGAAATAGAAGCTGCCGGTCGAGGCGCCCGCCGCTTCCACGATCATGGGAACGGTGGTCGCGTGATAGCCGTGCTTGCCGAACAGCCCGATGGCCACCTCAAGCAGATGCGCGCGCTGCGCCGCTTTGCGCTCGGCCATCTTGGGCGTCGTGCGATAGACCATGAAGCGTTGCCTCCAAACCGGCGCGCCAATTCGGATAGCGCGGCCTAAAGCCCAGTTCCGCCACGATTCTGCGATTCGATAAAGCCTTTGGCGTGGTGAGCAGCGAAAGCGCGTGTCCTGTCAGCACGGGCGGACGCCCTGCCATGAGGCTCGCAAACTCGTCAACCATGGCATAGGCGCGAGCGAGCCAGCGCGGCACGAAGATCGGCGGCCGACAGTCTTGCAGCTCGGCGATGCGGCAGACGAAAGCGCGCCAGGTCGTCGGCGCGTCGTCCGCCACATTGTAGATCGCGATGCCTTCGGGAGCGCGCTCGGCGGCACACAGAAAGGCGCCGGCGACATCCTCAACATGCACGAAGCTCACTGGCACGCGCCCCGAGCCGGGCCAAGGGCAGCGTCCCCGCTTGAGACGGCCCGTCAGTTCGCGGATGAGCCGCGCCTTCGGACCATAGACCTCGCCGATCCGCAACAGCACCAGGCGGCCGTCGGGCTTCGCCGCGTGCCTAAACAGCTTCTCGACCGCAAGCTTCACCGCGCCGTAGGGAATGACCGGCCGCGTCGGCGCCTCTTCGCTGCCCAGCCCGTCGATGCAGCCATAGACTTCCGCGGCGCTGGCGACGACCCAGTTCTTCACGCTGTTGTCGCGTCCCCAGCGCGCCAGATTGCGCGCGATCTTCAGATCGGCCCGCCGCAAGGCGCACTTGCCGGCCCCGGCATAGCCGCCCGCGAGATGGAAGACCCAATCGCAAGGCGGAACATCCTTCAACGGCCGACGCAGATCGCGTTCGAGAACGTCCGCTTCGCCCGTTGCCTTGCGCAGCACGCGCGTGACGTCATAGCCCGCTTGGCGGGCGGCCTCCGCCACGGCCGTACCGATCAAGCCGCCCGCCCCGGTGACGAGGACGCTTGTCACGGCGCGTGCACTCGCACCAGCGTCACCTTCGCATCCGCTTCCCACGATCCCATTTCGGAAAGGATCTGGGCCGCGCGCGCCGGGCCGACGCGACGGTACAAAGCGGCGTAATGCGGGAACGGCCGTTTGACATCGAGGCCGCCGAAGCTTTTCGCTTCGTACACCAGGATGAAATCGACCTGCGAGGGCAGCACGGATTCGTAATAGGTGAACTTGGTGAAGCCGTCGCCTTTGGCGATCGCTTCCTGGATGGCGGGCACGATCTCCTTCTCGAATTCCGCCTGCCACAGATCGGCAGTGCCGGGCTTGCATTTGATCTGCACCATGAGCGCCGGCGTCGCCGCCGTTCCGGCAGGGGGTGCCGACTGTGCCGCCGCCCCGGTCCACAACAATGCCCCGATGATCAGCCCCGCCAAGTGCCTTACGGAAAAAGGAAAATTCGCCATGTGCATGATAGCCTCCTCAATTCTCAAGAATAGAATGACACATCATTCTATTCTTGTCAAATTGAAGGTTGGCGCGGACGTGCGGCAAACGCGCGCGTCGCTGACACAGCTCACGGGAAATATGCCGGTCGGCTTAGGCGACCCGCTTGTCGACCATTTCGAGTTTGGCGAGTTCGACATGGGCGCGCAGCTCGATCTCGTCGAGCACTTCCTGCAATTTGGGATCGGCGAAGCTTTCGCGCCGGCGCGTCACCGCATTGGCCAGGCGGTTGAGCGTGGCGCGCGGAATGCCGCCCGCCAACAAGCCGTCGCGCACCTGATCGAGCATGTCGAGCAATTGCTCGCCGTGTTTGATGCCCTTCGAGCGGCCGTCGGTCGAATCTTCCAGCTCCTGCAGGCTGAGGATGGATTCGAGCGCCGCGATCGGGCCCGGACTGGCAATGACCGCGGCGTGCGGTTCGCCCGCCGCGCCGGTCACTGAAAACGAGGCGTCGCCGGCGCCCGCGCTTTTCGCGCCGCGGCGTACATAGGTGCGGTCGACGCCGCCTGTGCCTTTGATCTCCATGGACGCACTCGTCCCACTGCGACACACCAGCATTTCATTGCTGTGGTTAAGGATGGGTTACGTCATCCTTCGAGGCTCGCTGCGCGTCGGTACGCTGCCGCTACCGACCCTCAGGATGACGATTTTTGTTGAGCCGTCACCCTGAGGTGCCCGCCGAAGGGGGGCCTCGAAGGGCGACGGCTATCCCCGGTGATAGGGATGCCCGGCCAGGATCGTCAGCGCGCGGTAGATCTGCTCGGCCAGCATGGCGCGCACCAAGAGATGCGGCCAGGTCTGCGGTCCGAAAGCGAGGCTGCGCCCCGCTTTCTTGCCCGGCAGCGGCGCCAGTCCGTCGGGCCCGCCGATCACGAAGCACAAATCCTTGGTGCCGAGATCGCGCAGCGTGCCCAGCATCTCGGAAAAGTCCTCGCTGGTCATGCCCTTGCCCTTGGCGTCGAGCAGCACGACGTGGGCGCCTTCCGGCACGCGCGCGGCAAGCTTCTCGGCTTCTTCCGTCATGCGCGATTTGGCATCGCGCGCCTTGGAAAGGGAAACCTCTTCGACCGTCACCGCCGCAAAGCCCATATTGCGGCCGATCTGCTGGGCGCGATGGATGTAATCGTCGATCAGCGCGGCCTCCGAGGTGCCGCGCGCATAACCGACGGCGAGGATGGTCAATCGCATCGGTGATCAGCGGGACGCTCGGGCGCGGCGCGGTTCCTCGACCGACCACATGCCTTCGAGGTCGTAATAGGCGCGCACTTCGGGGCGGAAGATATGCACGATCACGTCGCCCGCGTCGATCAACGCCCAATCGCCTTGCGCCAGGCCGTTCGTCGGCCGCGTGCCGTAGCCCGCTTCCTTCAAGCGCCGCGCCAGATGCTCGGCGATGGCGGCGACGTGGCGCGACGAGCGGCCGCTCGCCACGACGATGGCGTCGCACAGCGAAGAACGGCTTTTGAGGTCGATGGTCACGATCTCTTCGGCCTTGTCGTCGTCCAGCGAGGTGAGGATGCGGGAAAGAAGGTTGGGTTCGGGTGCGGCCGTCTTGGCGGCCTTCTTGGCGGATTTGCGCACGGGCGTCTTGCGGATCAGTTTGGTCCTCCTTTGGCGGTCAGCGCGTGAAGGACCGACGGGTCTTTGCCTGGCTCAGTTCTTCGCTCCCTGACGCGGTCATCCTACCATAGCGGAATTGGCCGCACCAAGCGTGCGGATGGCCGTCGCGCTCGCCTGGTTGCGGTGGCCGTCGAGCGCCACAATGGCGGGCGGCCGGCGCAAGCTTTTGGCCAATCCGAAGCGCCGCACCGCTTTCGCCTTGAGCGGCGCCAGGACGCTGCCGGGCCTGAGCACCACGGCGATCGGAATGCGCCGCGCGATCTCTTGCCAATTCCGCCAGTGGTGGAATTGCTCGAGATTGTCGCTGCCCATCAGCCATACGAAGCGCGCCTCTGGGAAGCGTCGATGAAGCGCCTTCAATGTGTCGATCGTGTAACGGCTGCCGAGCCGCGCTTCGATGTCCGAGACGATGATGCGCGGCTGGCGGCCGACCAGTTTTCGCGCCGCCTTGAGGCGCTCGCCGAACGGCGCCATGCCGTCCGCGGGCTTAAGCGGATTTTGCGGCGCCGCCAGCCACCAGACGTAATCGAGGCCGAGCCGTTTCAAGGCGCTCTCGGCGACGTAAAGATGGCCTTCATGGGCAGGATTGAACGAGCCGCCCATCAGCCCGATGCGCAAGCCACGGGCAACGGGTCCAGGCGGGCGGAGCCATGCAATATCGCTCAAATCTTCACCCTCCCCTTGAGGGAGGGTCGAAATTTGCGAAGCAAATTTCGGGGAGGGGTAATGGCGCCATTACCCCCCCACCGAAAAATCCGCTCTGCGGATTTTTCAGCCTCCCCCTCAAGGGGGGAGGCAAACATTTGATTGCTTCTCTCACCCACGAATTTGACCCGTGCCGATCACAACATACTTGAAGGTGGTCAGCTGCTCCACGCCCACCGGGCCGCGCGCGTGCAGCTTGCCGGTGCCGATGCCGATTTCGGCGCCCATGCCGAATTCGCCGCCGTCGGCGAACTGGGTGGAGGCGTTCCACATCACGATGGCGGAATCGAGCGCGGATAAGAACCGTTCGGCCGCGACCTTATCCTCGGTGATGATGCTTTCGGTGTGATGCGAGCCGTAGCGCTCGATGTGCGCGATCGCCTCTTCCACGCCGCAGACCGCGCGCGCAGAGATGATGGCGTCGAGATATTCCGTGCGCCAATCTTCTTCCGTCGCTTGCTTCGCCTGTGCAAACAGCGCGCACACTGCGTCATCGCCGCGGATTTCGCAGCCGGCGGCGGCGAGATCGTCCAGCACCGGCAAGCCGTGCGATGTGAGCACCGCGCGGTCGATCAGCAGCGTCTCGGCGGCGCCGCAGACGCCGGTGCGGCGCATCTTGGCGTTGAGCGTCACCGCGCGCGCTTTGGCGAGATCGGCCGCGGCATGGATATAGACGTGGCAAATGCCTTCGAGATGGGCGAGCACCGGCACGCGCGCCTCGCTTTGCACGCGGCCGACCAGGCCTTTGCCGCCGCGCGGGATGATGAGGTCGATGGCGCCGTCGAGGCCCGCGAGCATCAGGCCGACGGCGGCACGATTCGTGGTCGGAACGATCTGCGCGGCCGCGGCGGGCAATCCGGCCGCGATCAGTCCTTCGCGCAGCGCGTTGAGGATCGCGGCGGAGGAGCGCGCCGATTCCGAGCCGCCGCGCAGGATCACCGCATTGCCGGATTTGATACAGAGCGCCGCCGCGTCCGCGGTCACGTTCGGCCGGCTTTCGTAGACGATGCCGATCACGCCGATGGGCGTTGCCACGCGGCGGATCTCGAGCCTGTTGGGACGCGTCCAGCGCGCCAGTTCGCGGCCGACCGGATCGGGCAGTGCCGCCACCTCTTCCACGGCTTTGGCCATGGCTTCGAGGCGCCCCTCGTCGAGCTGCAAGCGGTCGAGCAGCGCCGCGCTCAAGCCTTCGCGCTTGGCTTCCGCCACGTCGTCGCGATTGGCGGCGAGGATTTCGTCCTTGTGCAGACGAATGGCCGCCGCCGCCTGGCGCAACGCCGCGTTCTTGGCCTCCGCCGAAACCTCGCGCAGCGCGCGCGCTGCCCGGCTGGCCGCCAGGCCAAGCGCGGCCATTTCACCCACCAGCGAATCCGCTAGGGTCGCGGTCATCTCCTATCCCGTCAGCGCCAGATCGTCGCGATGGATCATCTCGTCGCGTCCACGATAGCCGAGGATGGCCTCGATTTCGAGGCTGCGCTTGCCGGCGATGCGCTCGGCGTCGGCCGCGCCGTAGGCGGCGAGCCCGCGCGCGATCTCACGGCCGTCCTTGTCGCGCACCACGACGGCATCGCCGCGCTCGAAGCGGCCGTCAACTTGGCGCACGCCAGCCGGCAAAAGGCTCTTGCCGGTCATGAGGGCTTTCACCGCGCCGTCGTCGATCACGAGGATGCCTTCGGGCTTGAGCACGCCCGCGATCCAGCGCTTGCGCGCCGCCGCCGGCGTGGTGTTCGCCAGGAACCGCGTCGAACGCGCGCCGGCGCGGATCGCCGCAACGGGATGGGGTGCCTTGCCTTTGGCGATGATCGTTTCGCAACCGGCCGCGGTGGCGATTTTCGCCGCCTCCAGCTTCGACTGCATGCCGCCGCGACCGAGGCCGGAGAGCGAGCCGCCGGCCATGGCTTCGATCTCGGGCGTGATGGCGGGCACCTCGTCCAGGTGTCGCGCGGCGGGATCGCGCGTCGGATCGGCCGTATACAGACCATCGACATCGGACAGCAGTATCAGCAGGTCGGCCTCGATCATCGAGGCGACGCGCGCCGCCAGCCGGTCGTTGTCGCCGAAGCGGATTTCGGCGGTCGCCACCGTGTCGTTCTCGTTGATCACCGGCACGGCGCCGAGCTCCAGCAGCGTCTTGAGCGTGGCGCGCGCGTTGAGATAGCGCCGGCGGCCTTCGGTGTCGTCGAGGATCAGCAACACCTGCGCCGCCACGATCCCCTCGCCCGCCAGGATGTCGGCATAGGCTTCGGCGAGGCGCACCTGGCCCGCGGCGGCGGCGGCCTGGCTTTCTTCGAGCTTGAGCGCGCCGGTCTTGAGCCCAAGCGCCCGCCGGCCGAGCGCAATGGCGCCGGAGGAGACGAGCAGCACGTCCTTGCCTTCGTGTTTCAACGCGGCGATGTCGGCGCTCAGCGATTTCAGCCATTCGCGGCGCAACGCGCCGGTCTTGGGATCGACCAGCAAGGACGATCCGACCTTAATGACGATGAGGCGCGCGGCGGCAAGAAGATCGCTCATGGCGTCCCCTCACCCTTCGACAAGCTCAGGGTGAGGGTAACATAAATGTCCTCATGCTGAGCTTGTCGAAGCATGAGGACAGCAAAGTCGCACCACATCATGGCATCCATTTCCGCACACGCGTGCCGGCGCTTTTTTCCTTGGCGCGGCGCTTGGCGATCTCCTTGGCGAGGGCACGCAGCACGCCGTCGATGCCTTCGCCGCTGACGCCGGAGATCACGAAGACTTCGTGGCCGCAGGCTTTCTTGAGCGCGGCACGCTTCTTCGTCAGCGCGGTGCCGGCAATCGCGTCGGCTTTGTTGAGCGCAACGATCTCTGGCTTATCGGCAAGGCCGTGGCCGTAGGCCTCGAGTTCGGCGCGGATGGTTCGGTAGGCGTGCACGATCTGGCTCTCGGTGCCGTCGACCAGATGCAGGATCGCGCCGCAGCGCTCGGCATGGCCGAGGAACTTGTCGCCGAGGCCGACGCCCTCATGCGCGCCTTCGATCAGGCCGGGCAGATCGGCGAGCACGAAATCGGTGGAGTCGATGCGCACCATGCCAAGCTGCGGCACCAGCGTGGTGAAGGGATAATCGGCGATCTTGGGCTTGGCGGCCGAGACGCGCGACAGCAAGGTCGACTTGCCGGCGTTCGGCAAACCGATCAGTCCGGCATCGGCGATCAGCTTGAGCTTCAGGATGATGGCCTTTTGCTCGCCGGGCTGGCCGGGATTGGCGTGACGCGGCGCCTGGTTGGTGGCGCTCTTGAAATGCGTGTTGCCGAAGCCGCCATTGCCGCCGCGGAGCAGCATCACACGGTCGCCGGCCTGCGTCAGATCGGCGATCGGCGTCTCGCCGTCCTCCTCGAAGATTTGCGTGCCGACGGGCACGCGCAGCAGCGCATCGGCGCCGCCCGCGCCGGTCATCTCCTTGCCCATGCCGCCTTCGCCGTTCTTGGCGCGGACGTGCTGCCGATAGCGGTAGTCGATCAGGGTGTTGAGGTTCTCCACCGCCTCGGCCCAGACATCGCCGCCCTTACCGCCGTCGCCGCCCCACGGCCCGCCGAATTCGATGAACTTCTCGCGGCGGAACGCGACGCAGCCATTCCCGCCCGCGCCGGATTGAATGATGACCTTTGCCGTGTCGAGGAACTTCATGTGCTACCTGTCTATTCGCGCGCAACCTTATCGCAAAACCGCTGCACACTTTTGCGGGTTGCGCGTTACGCCGCCTTTTTTCGCCGGAATTCCGCTTGCGTCAACGTCGCCTGGTGGCAATAGACCTCGTGACCGCGCGCCAGGCTGGTTTGCGACGCCGCGCCGACATAGCAAAAGCCGAGCTTTTCCAGCACGCGCCCGGAGGCCGGATTGTCGTGGAACCAGCCGGCGCCGACGCGGTCGGCCTTGAGCACCTCAAAGGCGTAGCGCAGCACCCGCCCGGCCGCTTCGCTCGCATAGCCCTGGCCCCAAAACGGCTTGCCAAGCCAATAGCCGAGCCGCCAAGCGCCTTCCTTCAGCCTCAGGCCGCACTGGCCGAGGAACAACTCGTCCTGCCGGCGCAAGATGACGAAGCCGAAGCCTTCGCCTTTGGCGCGCGCTTCGATGGCCAGGGCCACGTGGGCGCGCGCGTCGTCCTCGCGGTAAGGATGAGGCACACTTGCCAGATTCTTCGCGACCTCGAAATCGCCGATCCAGGTGGTGATCGCCGCCACGTCGCGATATTCGGGCGGGCGCAAGAGCAGTCTCTCCGTTTCCAAACAAGGCATGTCATTCCCTCCGTGCGAGAGAACGAAAAAGGGAGATGGCGGACCATCTCCCTCGCCTCAATGGGCCGCCAAACACGTGGCGGCCTATGCTTTCAGCCGCCTATTCGCCGCTCGCGCGCTTCACCGCCGGTTGCGCCGTAATCACCGATACATAGGTGCGGCGCTTGAGCCCTTGGCGGAATGCGACTTGCCCGTCGGCGAGCGCGAAAAGCGTATGGTCCTTGCCCATGCCGACGTTTTCGCCCGCATAGAACCGGGTGCCGCGCTGGCGCACGATCACATTGCCGGCCACGATCTTCTGACCGCCGAACAGCTTCACGCCGAGCCTCTGGCCCGCCGAGTCGCGCCCGTTGCGCGAAGAGCCGCCTGCTTTCTTGTGTGCCATGACGCGTTCCTCAGTCCGAAATGCCGGTGATCTTGATCTTGGTGAAGGGCTGGCGATGGCCGCGCTTGCGATGCGTGTTCTTGCGGCGCTTCTTCTTGAAGGCGACGACCTTTTCGCCCTTGCCTTGTTCGAGGATTTCCGCCGAGACCGAGGCGCCGGCCACCAGCGGCGCGCCCGCCTTGGGCTTGTCGCCGCCGAGCAGCAGGACTTCGCCGAGCGTCAGCGTCGAGCCCACCTCGCCGGCGAGCTTTTCCACGCTCAGGACGTCGTCCTTGGCCACCTTATATTGCTTGCCGCCCGTGCGGATCACCGCGAACATGATGCAAATCCTTGAAATAGAAAGGCTTTCCCCGGAAGCGAAGCCCCCGCGGAGCGGCGCAATATAGCGATGGGAAAGGCTTGGTCAAGCGCCGCTTGCGCCGCATACGGCGCACCAGAACGGGTTTTGCCGGCGGGCCTCTGGCCTCATTCAAACTATTGTAATTCTTGTTTCTTTTCCCCCCGACGCTATCCTCTGGTGCGCCGCCTCACACAAGGGCTGGGACGTGACGGACCATCGCATCAGAAGCATCGCCATCGTCGGTGGCGGCACTGCCGGCTGGATGGCGGCTGCGAGCCTCGCCTATTTCCTCAAAAACCTGAATTGCACCATCCGCCTGATCGAGTCCGCCGAGATCGGCACCGTCGGGGTCGGCGAGGCCACCATTCCGCCGATCATCGATTTCATCCGCGTGCTGGGCATCGACGAGAACGATCTCATCAAGAAGACGATGGCTACCTTCAAGCTCGCCATCGCCTTCAAGGATTGGCTGCGTCCCGGCCACACCTACATGCACCCGTTCGGCACCACCGGCTACGACATGGAGGGCGTGCCCTTCGCCGGCTATTGGATGAAGGCGCGCGCCGAGGGCAAGGCGGCGCGGCTCGAAGAGTACAATCTTCAGGCGATGGCGGCGGAGCGCGGCAAATTCATGCGCCCGGTGAAGGCGCCCAACACACCGCTGGAGAAGATCACCTATGCGCTGCATTTCGACGCGTCGCTGTTCGCGCGGTTTCTTCGCGTCTATTCGGAGGCGCGCGGGGTCGAGCGGATCGAAGGCACGGTGAAGCAGGTGGCGCTGCGCGGCGAAGACGGTTTCATCGCGGCGCTGACGCTGGAAGACGGTCGGCGCATCGAGGCCGATCTCTACATCGACTGCACCGGCTTTCGCGGCCTTCTGATCGAGGAAACGCTCAAGAGCGGCTATGAGGATTGGACGCGTTGGCTGCCGTGCAACCGCGCCGCGGCGGTGCCGTGCGAGCGCGCCGGTCCGCCGGCTTCTTATACGCTCACCGCCGCCTTGGAATCGGGCTGGCAATGGCGCATTCCGCTGCAACACCGCACCGGCAACGGCTACGTCTATTGCAGCGACTTCATCAGCGACGAAGAGGCGCAAGCGCGCCTGCTCGGCAACCTCGACGGCAAAGCGCTGGCCAGCCCGCTGTTGCTGCGCTTCACCACCGGACGGCGCAAGAAATTCTGGAACAAGAACTGCGTCGCGCTGGGGCTGGCGAGCGGTTTTCTCGAGCCGCTGGAATCCACCAGCATCCATCTCATCCATCGCGGCATCGCCGTGCTGCTCAGGATGTTCCCCGACCGCCGTTTCGAACCGGCCGACATCGAGCGCTACAACAAGCTGTTCGCCTTCGAATACGAACGCATCCGCGATTTCCTGTTGCTGCACTACACCATGAACGAGCGCGCCGACACCGAATTCTGGCGCCATTGCCAAAACATCGGCCATCCCGACAGCCTCAAGGAAAGGCTTGAACTGTTCCACTCTTACGGGCGCATCACGCGCGAGGACAATGAATTGTTTCCGGTGCAAAGCTGGCTTTACATCTACACTGGGCAGAACATCGTGCCGCGCGGCTACGAGCCCATGGCCGACAAGCTCGATCCCGAGAAAATCAAAGCCAATCTCGACGACATCCGCGCCGTCGTCGCCCGCTGCGCCGAGGCCATGCCGATGCATCAGGTTTATATCGACAAGAACTGCTCGGCGCTGGCGGCGGGTTAGGGGCGATACGCAATTAAGCCAGATTGTCATCCCCGGCCGAGCGATCCGTCAGAATCGCGAGGGAAAGGGGACCCAGGTGCCAGAAGTCAGAAAGGCTGTATTTACAGGGCCATTTTGACTTCTGATTTCTGAATTCCGGCTTCTGATACCTGGATCCCCTTCCCTCGCGCTCGCGTGACACGCTCGCGCTCGCCGGGGATGACAGCGAGGGTGCGGATGGAGCAACGACGAAAGCGCGAACTCACCCACCGCGCAGCATGTGCATGACCCGGGCGCGGAGCTTGCCGTAATTCTCCTTCAAGGGACCGAGCAGGCCGTGCTGTTCGGGCGGCAGATGGGCGAGCGGATGGCCTTGCGGGCGGAAGACGTAATGGTCGAAATACGCTCTCCAGGCCAGCCGTTCGGCCGGCGGCCGTTCGGCGATGGTGATCATGGCCAGCAGCATGGCGGCATAAGGCTGATCCGGCCCGGCGCTTGAGGCGTCCCACCAGTAATTCACCAGACCGTTGAACGACGCCAAGCCCTCGACCTGGTGCCACCACAGCTTGGGCAGATAAAGCGCGTCGCCCGCGTCGAGTTCGGCCACCAGCGCCTGATCCTTCACCGCGCGGAACAGCGGATATTTCGCCTCGTCCTCGGGCGAAGAGGCGGCCAGGCTCACCGGCTGTCCCGCCATCGTGTTGTCGATCGGGCCGATATAGAGGCTCGAGGTCAGCTCGGGCGCGTACAGAGTGAAGCGTCGCCGGCCGGCGATCACGCAAGCGATGTTGTCGAAGGCATCGTAATGGCTAGAGACGTTCGAGGCGTGGCCGAGCCAGATGCGTGCGCCGACCTGCGGCGGCAACAGCGCCATGGCGTTTTCCGCCGCAAAGCCGGGCAGATATTCGTCGACCGGCAGCGAGCCGGCATAGACCGAGGGCGCGCCGGGGCGATCGAGATTGGCGATGATCGCATCGAGCGCCTGACCGAGGCGCAGGCGCTTTTTGTCGAAATTGAAGCCCTTCAGATCCTCTGCGTAATAGTATTTTCCCGCGATTTTGGGATCGCCGAAGAAGACGTCGAGCTGGCTGCCGGCGTCGAACTTGCCGAGGTAATCGCGCAGCGCCCGCGGCGAAACCAGCCCCGCGCGCACCACCGGCCAGTCGGCGATCAGCCCGCGCAAGACGACCGGCCGGCAAGGCTCGACCAGCTCGCGGCGCAATTGCTCGGGGCTTTGCAGGTCGCGGCCGGCGATTTCCTTCGGGCTCTGGGTCATGGGCGCCCTATTGTCGAAGCCGCCGGTTCTTCTTTTGCCCGAGCACCGGCACCTGCTTCAACGAGGCGATCATCAGATAGATCAGCTGCAGATAGCCTCGACGGAACAGCTCGACGATCTTTTCGTCCGGCAGCTCGCGCAACGCCTGCTGGTCGACGGTGTACAGCCCGGTGATGGTGCGCTGCGTGGCGTCGTCGAAGCCGACATTGAGATCGACGGGCTCGACCAGCTTCAGCTCCAACAGCGCGGCGATGAAGACCTTGGTCCGCTCGATGCCGGGATAAAGCTCGCGAAACAGCGACTTGACGCTTTCGAGATAGGGCGTGGTCTCGCCGCCCTCGGTGAACAGCCGCTCGCCCTTGTTCTGGCCAACGCGCGGATTTTCCAGGTCGATCGCCAGATCGGCGCCGACGGTCACGAACGGCCCGCGCTGGACGTGCAGCGGGCGATAGCTGTCGCGGCCGTCGTCGAGGAACAGGTTCTCGCCCTCGTCGAAACCCAGCATCGCCCCGCAATAGAAGGCGCCGGTATCGGCATCCTTCGAGAAGAAGATGGGATAATGGGGAACCAGAAACGGAAACTCGTTGATGACCACCGGCACGAAACGCTGGTTGTCGCCCAGGCGCGCCGACGGGGTCGCGTCCACGCGCAGATTGCGGTGGGCTTGGCTGTTCAGAATGACGTGCTTGGTCACAAAATGCCTTTTCGTCTCACACCGGCTGCAGGCCGAATTGGGCGATCTTCTGGATCAGTTCGCGGTTCTTGGGCAATTGCGCACGCAATTGCCTGGTCTGGGCGAGGTTCTCCCGCATCAGCTTGGTCGCCATGGATTCGGTATTGGCGTTGTCCATGGGGCCGATTTCGGTGCGGAAGCCCATGCCGTAGAGGACGTATTGATAGCTCGCCTGGGGGAACACTTCCTCGAGCCGGTCGAACTCATCGGTGAACCACGGCGGCTGGTACTTCCACAGCGTGAGCAGGCGCTGCAGCCGCTCGGGGATGGTGGCCGGATCGAGATTGTCGATCCAGAACGGACCGTCCTTGCGCTGGGTCAGCACGTAATGCAGCTTGAGGAAATCGATGATCCGCCCCCAGCGATAAGACGTTACTTCGTTGAAGCGGGCGGCGACGATGTCCATCACCTCGCGGTTGGCCGGCAATTGCTCGGCGACGAGCTTGGCCGACAATTCGATGAGCACGATGGCGGAGGCCTCCAGCGGCTCCAGGAATCCCGCGGCCAGTCCGACGGCCACGCAATTGTTCTTCCAGAAGGTTTCACGGTGGCCCGAGCGGATGGGAATCTTGCGGACCGTGAGCGGTTTGATCGCCGGGCCGACGTAATCGGCCAGCACCCGTTGCGCCTCTTCCTCGCTCGAATGGCGGCTGGAATAGACGTAACCGATGCCGCGCCGCGTCTTGAGCGCGATGTCCCAGATCCAGCCCGCGGGTTGCGCGACGGCGTTGGTCTGCGAGGCCATCGGCGCGTCGGGCCGCTCGAACGGCACCTGAACCGCCAGCGCGGTGTCGCAGAACAGGATGTCGCCGCAATCCTTGAAGCCGACGCCCAGCGTCTTGCCCAACAGCAGTGAGGCAAAGCCGGTGCAATCGACGAACAAATCGCCTTTGATCTCGCCGGCCTGCTCGGTAAGCACGCCGGTGATGTCGCCCTTTTCGTCCTGGTTGACCTTCTTGACGTCGGCCAGCACGTGGCGCACGCCGAGTTTCTCGGTGCAGTGCTTCTGCAGGAACGGCGCGAACTTGCCGGCGTCGAGATGGTAGGAATAATTGGCCAGTCCCGAATATTCGGGCGTGGTGATCAGCTTGGGCGCCAGCCCGTCGTCGCACAACGCCCCTTGCGGGCAGACGGCGTCGCAGAAGCTCATCCCGTGGCCGTCTTGCAGCCAATGCGGCGCGAGGTTCAGCTCCGAGAAACCGTGCGGCAGCACCAGGGGATGGTAATAGGCGTCGTCCGGCGCGCCGGTGGTCCAGCCGACGAACTTGCCGCCTTGCTTGAAGGCGGAATCGCATTGGCGGAAGAACTCAGTCTCCGAGACGCCCATCTTCTTGAGCGTGGTCCTGAGCGTCGGCCAAGTGCCCTCGCCCACGCCGATGATGGCGACATTGGGCGATTCGACGAGGGTGACCGAAAAGCCGGCCTTCATGCGTCCTTGATGGCGCGCGGCGATGACGCCGGCGGTCAGCCAGCCCGCGGTTCCCCCGCCGACGATGACGATGGATTGTACCGGCTTGACCATGTTCGAGATTTCCCGGCCGAGCGGGCCTTCTTAGCGAAAAAAGACGAGGCCGCCAAGTTTCCTTGGCGGCCCGCGTCCGTCTGCCTGTCAGACTTAGTACTTGAAGTGGACGCCGAAGATGAGCTTGCGGCCGTAGTCCACGATGTCGAGGACCTGATTTGAGAAGCGACCATGGGTCGAGTAGGTCGCGTCGGTCAGGTTCAACGCCTCGACATAGGCGGTGATCTGGTCCGTGATGTCGTAGCTGGAGGTGAAGTCCACGTTCCAGGCCGTGTTCACGAAGGTCGGCTCGGTTCCGAAAGCCGAACCGTTCTGCAACTGGCCGAACGTCGCCAGATAGGTATCTTGCCAGTTGGCGGCGATACGCACCTGGAAGCCGTTCTTGTCGTAAAACGCCATCATGTTGGCCGAGTCCGCCAGACCGGTGACCGCGAACCCGGAGACGCTGATATTGTTCGGGTTATACGGCTTGTCGGTGCCGACCAGCGTGCCGTTGATCAGGTAGCCGAAGCCGGAGTCGCCGAACACATGCTGCCAGGCGAGTTCCAGGCCGTACACGTTGGCCGCCGGACCGTTGGTCGGCTGGGTGATGGTGTAAGGAACGTCGACTGTTATACACGTGGGAAGGGGAACTTTCGTGGCAGGGTTCGTACATTCCGTACCGATATTGCCGAAGTCCTTCGAATTCGAATTGTTGATGATGAAGTTGTCCACCGACTTCAGGAAGGCGTCGACGGACAGGTAGGAGTTGGCCTGGTAATACCACTGGGTACCGAGGTCCAGATTGTCGGACAGGTACGGCAACAGGTTCGGGTTGCCGCCGCTCGCCGTGACGTCACCGAGACGCGAGGCGACAATCGAATACGACGGATTCAGATTGCTGATCGCCGGCCGCGTCAAGGTACGTGATGCGTCGAACCGGACGTCCATATTGTCGGTCACCGACAGATCCAAGTCGAAGTTCGGCAGCAGATACTGGTACTGGTGCGTCGCTGCCAGCGGTATCGTGCTGGTGTAGGTTACGTTCCAGGCCGTCGCGTCGCCCGTCTGCTGCGTGAACGCGGTCGGCGTTTCGCCAAGAGCAGTCACGTCTTCCGACGTGATGTCGTAACGCGCTCCGACGTTCATCTTGATGGGCATGCCGTCGATCTGTGATTTGAACGTGCTCTCGAAGAAGCCGGAGAACGTGTCTTCCTCCAGGATGTGATAGGCACTCGCGCTGGGCGCGATCTGGTAGGTGCCGCTGAACGGACGGCCCGGCTCGTTGGGAGGCGGATTGCAGCAGTTCAGATTGGCGCCCGCACCGTGCAGGCCGTTCAGGTAAGGCAGGGTCGTGAACGGGCTGAAGGCCAGGATGGCCGGCGGCAGATTGCTCGCGCCTGTCCAGCCGGTGATGAAGTTCTTTGTGCTGAACGATTGCGTGAAGAAGCTCTGCGGCAAGACCACACCGGCCGTGTTGCCCGACGCCGGGCCGTAACCCGAGTAGGCCTGCCAGTTGTTGTTCTCGAAGTCGTCGAGTTCGTTCTCGTTCTTGTGTTCGGCGACGTACTGCATGCCGAACTTGAGCGTGACGGCGTCGGTATCCCAATCGGCTTCAGCCTTCACCTGGTTGACGCTGTCCAGGTTGCGCGAGCTTCCGAGCGGGAAGACGTGCGACCCGATGATGCCGTTGTTGATGAACTCGGACTCGTTATTGTTCGGACCAAAACCCGACGGATAAGGCAAGCCGTGACCGCCCGGAAGCACGATGCCGACGCTCGTGTTGTCCATAGCGTTGCCGTAGCCGACGTCGGAGTCGGCATAGGTGAGCTCTCCGCCCGGATTCAGCCATGCGTCGGCGTGGTCCGCGTCGAAGGTCACCGTGAACGAATTCGTTGCGTTCCACTTCACGTTGGCGCCGTAGTCGTTGTACTGCAGGATTTCGCTGTTGAACTGGCCCTGGAAGTCGGTGGGGGTGCTGGGCTGCACGAAGCTGACCACCGTGCCGTTTTTGTCGAGCTGGACGTTCTGCAGCGAACCCGGGTTGAACCAAATGCTGTAGCCGTGCTGGGTTTCGCTGGTGTGGTCGCGCGAGAAGTTGTCGTTGACCGTGATGTCGAGCGCGTCGCTCGGGCGCCATTGCAGGACGAAACGTCCTTGCAGGTGCTCCACATTGGAGTGCTCGTTATAGATGCCGTAGTCCTGGATGTACCAGGTCGGCGTCGTCAGTGCCTGCTGTGGCGTCAGCCCCGACGGATACGAGCCATAGGTCGAGTCGATTTGGCTTGGGATGACGGCGTCGTAATGGGCAGCATCAGTGCCTTCCCAGCCTTGGATGTTGATGTGGTCTTCGCGGGACTTGGAGTCCGAATACGAGGCGTCGACCAGGATGCCGATGGTGTCGTTGTCGAAAGTGTCGCTGATCAGCACGTCGCCATTGGGGCCGAGCCGGCCGTCCTCTGGCGATACGGTGCCCGCCGCCGAACCGGCAATCACCAGGCCCGGATGGTCGAAGGGCTTGGGGAATTTGATGTTGATGGTCGCGCCGATCGCACCCGACGACAGCGTCGCGTCCGGCGTCTTCAACACGTCGATCTGGCTGACGAAGTCAGACGTCACCGACGAGAAGTCGAAGGCGCGGTCGCCCGTGCCGGTCGCCACCTGGCGGCCGTCGAACAGGGTCTCGTTGAAGGTCGGGCCGAAGCCGCGCACCGTGATCTCGGTCGCATCGCCGGTCGTCGTCGTCGAACCCGTGCTCGCCAAAGAGGTCACGCCGCGGGTGACGGTCACGCCGGGAATACGCATCATCGCGTCTGCGAGGTCCACATCGGGGAACTTACCGATGTCCTCGGCGGTCACGGCATCGACGATGCCGTTCGAGTCGCGCTTGATGTTCAAGTCTTGTTGCAGCGAGCCGATGATGCCCGTCACGACGACGGTTTCGACCGATTCTTGGTCGGATGCTTGCGCCAGGCCGGGTGTGGCCAGCGCGCCTACGGCGAGCGTCGAAACGCCGCCCAGCAAAGCGCTGCGGAGCAGCAGGCCGCTCCATCCGTTTGATGCCCTGTTTTTCAGATGATTCACGAGTTCCCTCCTCAGAGTGGTGCCAGCCAAAACAACGATTGCCGCCTCGGCCCTTTTTCTCCCCCGCTTCGGCAACCACTTCGCTCTTACGACGCGGTTGCATGCGGATTAGCACTAAGCAGCAATCTCACTTTCCTGCCGTAGGCCGCCCTTTGAGCGAGTCCTAGGACAAGAAGTTATTCACGTAGAACCAGGTGCTTAGGCATTTATTTGCCCTTGGCGTTTGTATTTCCCGGTTGGAGACGCCGTGACGGACTCGGCTATATTGAGCCGCATTCTCGTCCGCACTCCTATTTTCGACATAGCGCCTGTTAGCGCTACCGTAGACTGACGCTATCAAAGGCAGCGCTGTCAATCTAGCTGAGAGATTATAAGAATCTTTCTCAGGTGGTACTTTTCCGGTAAGAGTTGCCCAACTACAACGGATATAGGCCGCGCAGGATCATCCGTAGGGTGATAAATGCGAGTGCGACGTACTTACAGAAGGCTCCAGAACCGCTGCTGATTCGTATGCGCCCGGTGTCATACGTCGAAACACAGGACGTTTGGTGTTGTTTATGAGATCGCGTCGCACTTGCTAACGTATCGTCTTTCAGTGAAATCGTGCTCCCCGCCAGAGTTGGGCGGGCACCGGGTCGGTCGTCCTAGTGCCTTTTGTTTACTGCTTGACCCAATTCTGCCTGTCATCCCGACCGAGCGATTGCGTCAGCAATACAGCCGACTCTCGCCTTGGCGAATGGGTGATTCGATTCGCGCACCGCGCCACAGGACGCGACGCTCGCTGCGCCAACCCTGCATCGCATAAAACGCGGCCGCGCGCTCGACGGGGCGCACGGCCGTTGAAATCGGGCGGCTACTTCGCGTCCTCGCCGAAGCGGTAACGCAGTTCGAGCCCGAACATGCGCGGCGCGCCGTAGATCGAAGCGTTGGTGCCGATCTGATGCTCCAGCGCGTTGGCGCCGACCTGGTAGAGTCGGTTGCCCACGTTGTTGACGAAGGCGCTGGCGTCGAACGAAGAGCCAAGGAACTGGTTCCAGTCGAGGCGCAGATTGATCAGCCCGTAGTCGCCCTGGAAGGCGTCCGGCTCGTAGTCGAAGGGATTGTAGGAGGTCGCCGTGACCTTCGACAAATCGCTGAACCAGACCTTGCTCTGCCAATACCAGGTGACGCTGAAGTAGGGCATTCCGTAAGAGCTGTCGATCGGCAGGTGGAAGCGCCCGGTGGCGCCCAGCTTGTCTTTCGGCGTGTAGGCGAACGGCGAGCCAGCGTGGTCGTCATAGCCGGCGATAGCGCCGGTGCCCTCGACGATCGCCGCCGGAAGTATGAACTTGTCATAGCTCGCTTCGGTGTAGGAGTAGAACAGCGAGAGCTGGAAGTTCTCGTTCGGGATGAAGGTCGACTCGAGTTCGAGACCGTCGATGGCCGCCCTGGCGGCATTCACCGTCAGCACCACCGGAAGCTCCGGTACCGGCCCCTGGAAGCCGACGATGTCGTTCTTCTGGATGTTCTGATACCAGCCGTAATAGATGTCGAAATTGGTGCGCCCCGGCACGCCCAGGATCGTCCAATTGTTCTTGGTGCCGACCTCAACGTCGGTCAGGAACTCCGGCTGGAACTCCAGGTAGTTGCTTCCCACCGCACCGCTGTTGAAGCCGCCGCTCTTGTAGCCGCGCCGGTAGGTCGCGTAGAGCATGGTATCGTCGCTCGCCTGCCAATTGACGCCGAAGTTCCAGGTCGGCGCGTGGAACGAAGCGGCGTTGATTTGCTGGCCGAGGGGAGCCCCGGTCTCCGGATTAGGGGATGCAGCGGTCAGCGGATATTGGCACGTCGGATAGCCGAAGGGTTGCATGCAGGCGATGGAAAACGCGATCTTGTGATCCCAGGTGAAGCGCCCGCCGCCGGTGAAGCTCAGCCCGCTCACCCAGCGGCTCGCGTCGATGGTCAGATCGCCGTAAACGGCCAGCGAGCTGCCGCCGTTGGACAGCGAGTCCACCTCGGTCGAGCCGAGCGGATTGTTGCTGGGGTTCGCGGCGCCGCCGAACAGGTCGCGTTCCACTTCGGAATAGCCGCCGCGGTAGTCGTGCTCGTAATAGAAGCCCGCGATCCAGCTGAACATCCCGTCGCCGTTCTCGCCCAGCACCTGAAATTCCTCGGTGATTTGGCGAGAATTCTGCTCCCAGGTGCGCGGATTGGGGATCTCCAGCAAGCCCAGCGCCGAGCCGTCATACTCGAATGCCGGCTGGGTGTTGTCGCGCAGATAGCCGAAGATGTTGCGGATGCGCAGATGCTCCATGACGTCGTAATGGGTGATGTCCGTCAGGCTCCAAGTGTGGCGCTTGTAGAACAGCGGAATCGCCGACATGGTCTTACGCGGGCCGAGCGCCTGTTGCGCCGCCAGCGCCTGCTCGAAGCCGTTGGTGTAGATTTGATCGATCTGGCCGGCCGCCTGTTGGCCGATCATCTGCTGTACGGACGGCTGCGAGACATAGGCCTCGGCCATCGCCAGCGGCTCGCCCATGCCGACCAGCGTTTGGATCGTGTTCTGGGTGATCAGGCCGGCGACTTCCGGCCCGTATTGGCCTAGCAGCACCGCTTCCGGCGCAATAGCGGTCAGCTCGGCGCCGGTGCCGTTGTCGTGGTTGTTGAGATAGTTGAACGCCAGATAGTTCTCGAAGCCATCGAACGGCTTGACCGTGACGCCGACGCGGAAGGCGTCGTAGTTGACGTTGTCGAGGTCCTCGTTGGTCGTAACGTCCTTGGTGAAGCCGTCGCGCTGGGCGAGGTCGCCGGCGACGCGGATCATCAGCTTGTCGTCGAACAGGGGCACGTTCAGCGCGCCCTGCACCTCGTGCATGGCGTAGTCGCCCCACTGGCCGTCGATATAGCCGCCGAACTGGTCGTCGGGCTTCTTCGGCTCGAACAGCACGGCGCCGCCGGTAGTGTTGCGGCCGAACAAGGTGCCCTGCGGCCCGCGCAGCACCTGGATGTTGTCCATGTCGTAGTAGTTGCCCGGACCGCTGGCGCCGAACGGCACCTCGTTGAAATAGGCCTGGACGCCGGGATCGGCGCCGCCGAACGGCTGGCTCTGGCCGCGGATGGTGAAGACGTTGTCGTTGCGCGAGCCCAGGCTGCTGGAGATCGTCAGCGACGGGGCGATGTCCTGCAGGTCATACGCCGTGCGGATGTCGTCGACGCGGATCGTGTCGGGCGAGACGACGGTTTCGGCGACCGGCACACGTTCGAGGTCCTCGGCCCGCCGGCGGGCGGTGACGGTGACGGTCTCGATCGTCATCGACTCGTTGTTCGCGGCGGGCGCGTTGTTGTCGTTCGACGACGTCTGCGGTGCGGTCTGGGCGCCTGCCGGCGCGCTCAAGATCGTCGCGCTCAACAGGCCGAGCGCCAATGCCAATTTCCGGTTTTGCATTCCTGCCCCCTCTTTACGCCTCTGGCCGGGCGGAGCACGCGATCCCCTCTGCCCATACTGGGCCTTCACGCTGAAATCCTGTCCCGACTGCAGCGTAGCGGAAACTATCATAGCACACTTTGGCGATGCGGCTATGAGACGCATTATATGGTATGGTTATCGTACGCATGGGCGAAGAGTGCCCCATATCTGGGCGAAATTTCGTCGGACCGCCCCGCGGCCGTCATCTTAAGTCCGGAATTTCAGACTCTGTTGTAATCCGGTCGATCCATTTCCTTCGCTTGTCATCCCGTTGGCCGCAGCCCTACCGCGGCAGTTTGCTGGACCCCATCAGAAATTCGTCGACCGCTTGGGCGCACTGCCGGCCTTCGCGGATCGCCAGGACGACCAGCGACTGCCCGCGCCGCATGTCGCCGCAGGTGAAAATCCGCGGGGTGGTGGATTTATAATCGCGCTCGTTCGCCTTGACGTTGCCGTGCCCGTCGAACTCCACGCCGGCCTGTTCGAGCAGGCCCGCTTGGCGCGGTCCCAGAAAGCCCATGGCGAGCAGCACCAAGTCGCATTCGATGCGCAGTTCGCTGCCCGCGATCGGAACCGGGTGCAAGCCGCCGCCGTTGTCCGCCTGCCATTTCACGCGCACGCCTTCCAGCGCCTGGAGCTTGCCGTCGCGGCCGACGAAGCGCCTGGTCTGCACCGCCCATTCGGTGCTGCAGCCTTCTTGCTGCGAGGACGAAAGGCGCAGCTTCTGCGGCCAGTCGGGCCAGGTCAGCGCCTTGTTCTCCTGTTCCGGCGGGCGCGGGACGATTTCGAGCTGGATCACCGAGGCCGCGCCCTGCCGATTGGCGGTGCCGACGCAATCCGATCCGGTGTCGCCGCCGCCGATCACCACGACGCGCTTGCCTTTGGCGTTGAGCGTGCCGCCCGGCGCCAGTTTGGCTTCGTCGTCGCCGGCCACGCGCTTGTTCTGTTGCGTGAGATAATCCATGGCGAAATGGATGCCCGATAGTTCGCGGCCCTCCACCGCCAGATCGCGCGGGACTTCCGCGCCGCCGGCCATCACCACCGCGTGATAATTCTCCAACAGCGCCGACACCGGAAGCGCGACGCCGACCTCGACGCCGGCGCGCAATTCCACGCCTTCGGCCTGCAGCTGCAACAGCCGTCGGTCGATGCGGTGCTTTTCCAGTTTGAAGTCGGGGATGCCGTAACGCAGCAAGCCGCCAAGCCGGTCGTTCTTCTCGAACACGGTGACGGAATGGCCGGCGCGCGCCAGCTGCTGGGCGCAGGCGAGCCCCGCCGGGCCCGAACCGACCACCGCCACGCGCTTGCCGGTCTTTTTCGCCGGCGGCAGCGGTTCGATCCAACCCTCTTCCCAGCCGCGATCGGCGATCTGGCATTCGATGGTCTTGATGGAGACCGGAACGTCCTGGAGGTTGAGGGTGCAACCCGCCTCGCAAAGCGCCGGGCAGACGCGCCCGGTGATCTCGGGAAAATTGTTGGTCGAATGCAGCGCGGTCAGCGCCGCCCGCCAATCGCCGCGCGTGACGAGGTTGTTCCAGTCCGGGATCAGATTGTTCACCAGACAGCTCTCGTGACAGAACGGAATGCCGCAATCCATGCAGCGCGCGGCTTGCTCCGCGACCGCGTCGGCCGGCAGCGGCTTGACGAACTCGCGATAATGCGTGCGGCGCTCTTCCGGCGGCTCGCTCGCACGATCGCGGCGCTCGATTTCCAAAAAACCCGTGATCTTGCCCATCGTCACTCCGCCGCCTGGTGCTTGGCCGCCTCGCGCTCGGCCTTCAAGTCGAGCAGGGCGCGGCGGTATTCGTTGGGCACGATCTTCACGAAACGGCCGAGCGCGCCGTCCCAATCGTCGAGCAGCGCTTTCGCCCGCGCGCTTGCGGTATGGTGGAGATGGCGCTCGACCAGAATCCGCAGACGCTCGGCGTCGAAGCGCAAGGGATCGCCCATTCCGGAATCGAACACGCTGAGCGAGCGCCGGCGCGGCGCGTCGTCCTTGCCACCGGAGGCGGGCGCGATTTTCTCCAGCGTCACCTGCGAGCGGTTACAGAGCTTCGCGAAGGCGCCGTCCGGATCGTAGACATAGGCGATGCCGCCCGACATGCCGGCCGCGAAATTGCGCCCCGTCTTGCCCAGCACCACCACGACGCCGCCGGTCATGTATTCACAGCCGTGATCGCCGCAGCCCTCCACCACCGCGACCGCGCCCGAGTTGCGCACCGCGAAGCGCTCACCCGCCACGCCCTCGAAATAGGCCTCGCCGGCGATGGCGCCGTAAAGCACGGTGTTGCCGACGATGATGTTCTCGGTCGGATCGCGCCGGCAGCCCTTAGGCTGGCGAACCACGATGCGTCCGCCGCAAAGTCCCTTTCCGGTGTAGTCGTTGGCGTCGCCGCGCAGTTCCAGGCCGACGCCGCGCGCCAGAAACGCGCCGAAGCTCTGACCGGCCGTGCCGGCGAAGCGAATGAGGATGGTGTCCTCGGCCAGCCCGGCGTGGCCGTATCGCCGCGCGATTTCGCCCGACAACATGGCGCCCACGGTGCGGTCGACGTTGCGCACCGCCCGCTCGAGAACCACCCGCCCGCCCTTTTCGAGAGCCGGCCGGCAGGCGGCGATCAGCTCGTGATCGAGGGCGGTTTCCAGATGGTGGTCTTGCTTCTCGCTATTGTAGATTGCCGCGCCTTGTTTCGGCGGCACCAGGTGCAGGATCTTCGACAGGTCGATGCCTTGCGTCTTCCAGTGCCGCACCGCGTCGGTCATATCCAGCCGGTCGGCGCGCCCGATCATCTCGCTGACGCTGCGAAAGCCCAGCTGTGCCATGATCTCGCGCAGTTCCTCGGCGACGAAGAAGAAATAGGCGATCACGTGCTCCGGCTTGCCGGCGAAGTGCTTGCGCAGCGTCGGGTTCTGGGTGGCGATGCCGACCGGGCAGGTGTTGAGATGGCACTTGCGCATCATCAAACAACCCGAGGCGATCAGCGCGGCGGTGGCGAAGCCGAATTCGCCGGCTCCCAGCAGCGCCGCGACGGCGACATCGCGCCCCGTCCGCATGCCGCCGTCCACCTGCACGGCGATGCGCCCGCGCAAGCCGTTTGCCACCAAGGTCTGCTGGGTTTCCGCCAGCCCGATCTCCCACGGGCTGCCGGCATGGCTGATCGAAGTCAGCGGCGCGGCTCCGGTGCCGCCGTCGAATCCGGAGATCGTCACGTGATCGGCGCGGCATTTGGCGACGCCGGCCGCCACCGTGCCGACGCCGACTTCCGACACCAGCTTCACCGAGATGCGCGCCGACGGATTGACGCTCTTCAGGTCGCGCACCAGCTGCGCCAGGTCCTCGATCGAATAGATGTCGTGGTGCGGCGGCGGCGAGATCAGGCCGACGCCGGGCGTCGAATGGCGCACCTTGGCGATGTGCTTGTCGACCTTGGGACCGGGCAGCTGTCCGCCTTCGCCGGGCTTGGCGCCTTGCGCCATCTTGATCTGGATTTCGTCGGCATTGACCAGATATTCGGTGGTCACGCCGAAGCGTCCCGACGCCACTTGCTTGACGGCCGAGCGCGGTGAGTCGCCGTTCGCCAACGTCTTGTAGCGCTCGGGTTCCTCGCCGCCTTCGCCGGTGTTGGAACGCGCGCCGATGCGGTTCATCGCGATCGCCAGATTGAGATGGGCCTCGCGGGAGATGGCGCCGAAGCTGATCGCGCCGGTGGCGAAGCGCTTGACGATCGCCGCGGCCGGCTCGACCGCGTCGAGCGCAATCGCTTTTTCCGCCGGCTTGAAACGCATCAATCCGCGCAGCGTCAACAGCCGCTCGCTCTGGTCGTTGACGGCATCGGCGAACGCCCGGTATTGCGAGCGGTCGCCGGCGCGCACCGCATGCTGCAGCGCCGCCACGGTCTGCGGCGTCCAGGCGTGATCCTCGCCGCGTAGGCGGTAGGCGTAGTGGCCGCCGGCGTCCAGCATGTCGCGCCTGACCGGATCGTCGCTGTAGGCGTTCTTGTGCCGCGCCACGCATTCCTCGGCGATGTCGTCAAGGCCGATGCCCTCCACCGTCGTCGCCGTGCCGGTGAAGTATTTCTCGAGGAAGGCGGAGGACAGGCCGACCGCGTCGAAAATCTGGGCGCCGCAATAGGATTGATAGGTCGAGATGCCCATCTTGGACATCACCTTGAGCACGCCCTTGTCGATCGCCTTGATGTAGTTCTTCTGCACCTGCTGCGCGCTCAGCGCCAGCCCGCTGCGCAGGCGAATCTGTTCGAGCGTCTCGAAGGCGAGGTAAGGATTGACCGCCTCGGCGCCGTAGCCGGCCAGCACGCAGAAATGATGCACCTCGCGCGCTTCGCCGGTTTCCACCACCAATCCGGTTTCCATCCTGAGACCCTGGCGGATCAGATGGTGGTGGACCGCGGCGGTGGCCAGCGCGGCGGGAACCGGAATGCGCTGGCGCGACACCTCGCGGTCCGAAAGGATGAGAATGTTGTTGTCGGCCAGCACCGCCTCGGTGGCGTTCAGGCAAATCCGCGTCAGCGCGTTGGCCAGCCCGTTCGCCCCTTCCGCCGCCGGCCAGGTGCAGTCGATCGTGGCGGTGCGGAAGGCGCCGTCGACCAGATCCTCGATGGCGCGGATTTTCTGCACGTCGGCGTTGGTCAGCACCGGCTGGGAAACCTCCAGCCGCTTGTGCGCGCCCGCCTGATGGCCGAGCAGATTGGGCCGCGGCCCGATCATCGACACCAGGCTCATCACCAATTCCTCGCGGATCGGGTCGATCGGCGGATTGGTCACCTGCGCGAAGTTCTGCTTGAAGTAGTTGTAGAGCAGCTTGGGCTTCTTCGACAGAACGGCGATCGGCGTGTCGCAGCCCATCGAGCCGACCGGGTCGTCGCCGGTCCGCGCCATCGGTTCGAGGGTGAATTTCAGGTCTTCCTCGCTGTAGCCGAAGGCCTGCTGGCGGCCCAAGCGCGCGGCGGGATCCTCGCTCTTGCCGTTCGGCTCTTCCGGCACATCGGGCAGCTCTTCCAGCTTGGACTGCGCCGCCTTCAGCCATTCTTCGTAAGGCTGAGCGGAGGCGAGCTGGCGCTTGATCTCCTCGTCCTCGACGATGCGGCCCTGTTCGAGATCGATCAGCAGCATCTTGCCGGGCTGCAGACGCCATTTGCGCCGGATTTTTTCCTCCGGCACCGGCAGCACGCCGGCTTCCGACGCCATGATGACGAAGTCGTCCTCGGTGACGATGTAGCGCGCCGGGCGCAAGCCGTTGCGATCCAGCGTGGCGCCAATCTGACGACCGTCGGTGAAGGCGATGGCGGCGGGGCCGTCCCACGGTTCGAGCAGCGCCGCGTGATATTCGTAAAAGGCTCTGCGCCCCGCGTCCATCAAGGCGTTGCCGGCCCAGGCTTCGGGGATCAGCATCATGACGGCGTGCGCGATCGGGTAGCCGCCGGCGATCAACAGCTCTAGCGCGTTGTCGAGGCTCGCGGTGTCGGATTGGCCGTGCGGAATGAGCGGCCACATCTTGTCGAGATCGGCGCCCAGCACGTCCGATTCCATGGTGCGGCGGCGCGCGTTCATCCAGTTGACGTTGCCGCGCAGGGTGTTGATCTCGCCGTTATGGGCGATGTAGCGGAAGGGATGGGCCAGCTTCCAGGAGGGAAAGGTGTTGGTCGAGAAGCGCTGATGCACCAGCGCGATCGCCGAGGTGGTCAGCGGATTTTGCAGGTCGCGGTAGAAGCGGCCGAGATCGCCGGCGAGCAGCTGACCCTTGTAGATCAGGGTGCGCACCGAGAGGCTCGACATGTAAAGCTCGGTGATGGCCGGCAGCTTGTGCTTGCGGGCGAGCTGCGCCAGCGGATTCTGCGTCTGCTTACGGATGGCGAGCAGCTTGCGTTCGAAGGCGTCCGCGTCGCGGATGTTGGGCCCGCGGCCGATGATCGCCTGGCGGATGAGCGGCATCCCGCCCAGCACGGTTTCGCCCAGCCCGCTGGGGTCGGTGGGCACCTCGCGCCAGCCGAGCAGCACCTGCCCCTCGACCTTGAGGAAATGCTCGAACTGACCGACCGCGATGGCGCGCGCTTTTTCGTCGTGCGGCAGGAAGCACATGGCGACCGCGTAATGGCCGGGTTCCGGCAGCGTGACGCCGTTGCTCGCCGCCCAGGCGCGAAACAGCGCGTCGGGAATCTGGATCAGAATGCCGGAGCCGTCGCCGACCAGCGGGTCCGCTCCCACCGCCCCGCGATGGTCCAAATTGAGCAGGATCTGCAGTCCCTGGGGAATGATGTCGTGGGACTTCACCCCCTTGATGTTGGCAACGAAGCCTACGCCGCAGGAATCGTGTTCGTTCCGCGGATCGTAAAGGCCTTGTGGCGGCGGCAATCCCATTTGCATGCGTCCCGTGACAAGCGGGAATTCCGACAGGACTCGAAGTTCCAATTAAAACAAAAGTCGCCGCGCTGGCTTGCGGCATTGGGTTGTTGCGCGGATGTGACGCAGATTAGAAGATAGTTTCCAAATCTGGCCTTTGGGGCCGCGGACCAAGCCGCAACCGTCCCTGCGAAAAAAAGACGCCGGGGATTTCGTCCCCGGCGTCCGGTCGCAAACCGCGGAGGGAAACTCAGTAGGTGTACTTCACGCCGGCATAAAACACCCGGCCGGTCTCGTGATACTGATAGGACCTCTGGGCATATTCGTCGGCGTAGATGTTGCTGGCCTGATTGGTCAGGTTCAGCGCATCGAGCGTCAACATGAAGTTGTCGTTGTACTTGTAGGACGTGGAAGCATCCAGATTGAACGTCGACTTCACCCAGATGCCGTAGTTGTTGTAGTTGGAGGCGATGTTCGGGTCGATCAGGTAGTGGCTGCGGAACGCCCCGGTCACACGCGCCTGGAAGACGTTGTCGTCGTAGTACACCGTCGCGTTGTAGCTGTTGCGCGACATGTTCACCAGATCGGCCCTCATCAGGATGGCGGTGCCGGCCGAGTTCCAGTAGGTCTGCTGCGCCTGGGTGTAGGTGTAGTTAGCCAACAGGCCGAAATTGTCGAACGGATCCGGCAGGAAGTAGAGCTGCTGCTGCCAGTTGATTTCGGTGCCGTACAGCGGCGCGCCTTTGACGCTCTTCGCCAGCGAGTACACCCAGCTCATGTTGGCGCCGCCCTGGCCGATGCAGTAGCTGTTGGAGATATCCGCCCAGCTGCCGTCGGGGCTGCCGCAAGCCGCGGCAAACGGCGTGGCGTCGTAGCCGAACGGATTCTGCGACCAGGTCCCGGTCGTCTGCACGGTTTGCAGGAAGTTGTCGAGATGCTTCCAGAAGCCGGCCACCGAGATCATCGAGCCCTTGCCGTAGTACCACTCGAAGGCCAGATCGAGGTTCTTCGAACGCATCGGCGGGCTCTTCGGGTTGCCGACGCTGGCGGTGGCGTTGCTGCCCGACACCGACACCGAGCCGGTGGGCGTCAAGCCCGAGATATTGGGACGCGTCACGGCGTAGCTGGCGCCAAAACGAACCAGCACATCATCCATCGGTTCGAGGACCGCGTTCAACGCCGGCAGGAAGTCGTGATAGACGTTATGTCCGTACTGCGTGTAGATTTTGTTGCTCGCCAGGGCATAACCCCAAGAGTTCATCTCGGTCAGGATGTAGCGTCCGCCGACATCGCCGCGGAAGCCCATGCCGAAGAGCTTGGTATCCCAAGTGGCTTGCAGCCAGCCGGCAATGGCGTCTTCACGCACGGCGCCGGTGCTGCTGTAGCCGGCCGTGTAACTTAGCGGAAATACCGACCGGTTCCACAGGCTGATGGCGGACGCCGCCTCGCTGAGATTGGTCGTCTGCCACGCCGTGGTCGAGCCGGCCGGAACGCCGATCCCTCTGAGACTGATGGTGGAGGCATAGCTGGTCCACGGGACGGCGCGGATGGCGGCCGGTATTTCCGTGTCTTCGCCAGTATCGGCGACGCCGGTGGTGGTATTGACGCCGGTGGAGCGGCGGGTTTCCAGCGAGCCCCAACCGAAGTCGCGGAAGTCGAAGCCAGCCTGCAGCTTGAACTCGCTGGTGACGTCGTATTCGCCGTCAAGCGCCGCGGAGCGATAGGAATTGTAGACGAATTCCTGGCGCTCGCGGACGTTGGTCAGGAACCAGGTGGCGCCGGGCTGCAGGGTGCCCATGTGCAGCTCCGGGATGTAGCCCTGCGAGTAATCGTACTCATACGGATCCGTCGTGGTGCCGGCGCCGCAGTTCGAATAGGTTCCGCTGGTCGAGGTCGACATGCAGCCGAGGTCCGCGGCCACCGTCGTCTGGATCGGGTTGCGGTGATGCGACTCGGTCCAACCCAGCAGCAGGTGGATCTTGAGATCATCGGAGAAGCTGTGGGTGCCGTCCAACGTCACCTGCTCGAACTTGGTGTCGAGATGGTCGAGGCGGTGTTCGTTGCGCATACCGACGTTGGTGGCCGTCAACTCCGTGATGGACGTCGTGCTGTAAAGGTTGTTGGTCGAATTCAACGCCAAGCCGGTCGGGCCGCCCGTCGTGTAGTTCAGCACGTTGATGGAGTTGGCGCCGAGCGAAGACGGATAGTAGTTGACGCTGCCGATCACAACCGGCGTGTCCAACGGATAGCCAGACACGTTCTTCGGCACGCTTCCCTTACCGCCGACGCTGAACGAGTTCGCTTCGAGATAGTACTCGTTGCGGACCACCGGGAAGTCGGCGTACAGCGCGTCCACGGTGAACAAGGTGTCGCTGTCGGGCTGCCACTGGACCGAACCGGTCAAACCGCCGCGCTTCTCATGGTTGGTGATGACGTCGTAACGGGGGAAGCGCGGCCGGAAGTCGGCATTCGCCGTGGCGCATACGGTCGGCTGGGCGCCGCTCGTCGGGCAGGTCGTACCATCGACGCTGCCGAAATCGTTGCTCAGCGAGGCGGACGTAGAGTTGCCCTGATTGGACATCCAGCGCACCGAGCTGGTGCCTTCTTCCAGCGTGTTGGTGATCGCGTAAGCGCCCGAAACCAGCACGCCGAGGCGTCCGCCCAGGAACGTATCGGAGACGAGAACCGCAACCCGCGGATTGCTGCTCTTGGCCAGGTCCTGATAGCCGTACTGCGCCGAGGTCGTGAAAATGAAGCCGTTATAGTCCAAGGGATGGGCGGTGTGCAGATCGACCGTCGCACCCAGCGAGCCTTCTTCGATGGACGCCGAATTCGTCTTGTGAACGGTCAAATCGGTAAACAGATCCGAAGCGAAGACGTTGAAGTCGAAGGCGCGGCCGCGGTTGGTGCCGCCGGCGCTGCCTTGTCCCGGGTTGGAGGTGTCGACGTCTTGCGAACCCACCGTCGCGACGGCTTCGATGCCGTTGATGAGCACGCGGGTGAATTGTCCGCCGAGACCGCGCACGGTGATCTCGCGCCCTTCGCCCGATTCACGCTGCAGCGCGACGCCCGGAATGCGTTGCAGCGATTCCGAGACGTTCATGTCGGGGAATTTGGCGATGTCTTCGGCCAGGATCGAGTCGGAGGCGTCCATCGCCTCGCGCTTCATGTCCAAAGCCTTCTCCAAGCTTTCGCGGAAGCCGGTGACCACAACGGTTTCGACGGTTTGATCGCTGGTTTGCGCCACCGCGGTGCCTGTGAGTGCCATCAAGGCGGCGGCCGAAACGCCGAGCTTCAGCCACGTGGACGCAATTCGAGTCCGATTTTCCTGCAACACTGAATCCCTCCCTCGCCGTCATCTCCGGACGAAACATCGTCCGTGCCCTTTAAGAAGACAGCCTCGTTTTCTTTCTGACACCGGTGTCAAACTTGTTTGTCCACACGCGATTGACACCGGTGGCATGCTCGTTACATAACGCCGATCAGGGCGGCGGCACAAGTGGCACCCACCCAACAGCCTGCGAACGCCGACCAGGCGATGCTTTCGTGCAACATTGCGGTTGATTAACGCTTGCAGAAATGAGCCGTATTTCGCGCCATTCGGCGGCGAACGCGTTGCGATGATCGGCGCGCCGGCCGGTCGCCGCGATGCGCCGTCACCCGAGAGGCGCCGTGGATTCGCGCACGATGAGCTGCGGAATAACCTCGGTCAGCTCGTTGCTGTGTTTGTCCGTACGGCGGTGGATGAGCTTGGCGGCGGCCATGCGCCCCATGTCGCGGATCGGCAGGCGCACCGAGGTCAACAGCGGAAACATGCGCGTGGCGACCGGGCTGTCGTCGAAACCGATCACCGAAAGATCGCGCGGGATTTGCAGCCCCAGATCGCGCGCCGCCTTGTAGACGCCCGCCGCCATCTCGTCGTTGCCGGCGAAAATCGCGGTGGGGCGCGGGGTCAGCGTGAGAAGCTGTTCACCCGCCGCCGCGCCGCTGTCGAAGGTGTAAGCCGCCTCGCGGTCGTAGCCGCGATCAAGCCGCAACCGGCGCTCGCTCAAACCCTTGGAAAAGCCGCGCCGCCGCTCGTGCGCCGAACGGAAACTGGAGGGCCCCGAAATATGGGCGATGACTCTGTGGCCGAGATCGGCCAGATGCCGCGCCGCGTCGGCTGCGCCTTCGCTGTCGTGGGTCACCACCATGTTCTGGCCGGCGTCGAGCGACACCGAGGCGATGCGCACGTAAGCGCAATCGATGTCGTGCAGCAGCTGCACCAGGCGGTCGTCTTCCGACACCGAAGGCGTCAGCACCACGCCGAACAGCTTCTGCCGTTCGACGAAGAAGCGCATGTCGTGCAGAAAACTCGGATTGGCGCGGTCGCAGGGACGGATCACCAGCTCGAAGCTGGTGTCGCGCATCGCATCCAAGATGCCTTGCTGCAGGTTCACCACATATTGCGGCGTCGGATTGTCGTAGATCATGCCGATCAGGAAGGAGCGGCGGAACGCCAGCCCGCGCGCCTGGGGGTCTGGCGCAAAACCCAGCTCGCTGATGATGGCGTTGATCTTGACGCGCGTTTCCTCTTTGACGAAGGGCGAGTCGTTGATGACGCGCGAGACGGTCTTCTTCGACACGTTCGCCAATCGCGCGATATCGTTGATGGTCGACTTCTTGCGGCCGACCTCCGGCGCCCCGCTCGCCGCGTGAGGTTTTGCGTGATCGGCCGGCTTTTTTCTCAAATTCACGCGCTGACCGGGCTTGCGTCCCCGCTCCTGATTGGCATTATTTGCGCCCTCCGCCTCGGGCAGCAGATTATCTGGCGACCAATGACACCGTTGACAATATCATCGACAGCGAGCAATTCCACATGGTAGCGGTCCCTCGGCTCAGCGAAGCGACCTTGCAGGAGCTTCCGGACACGGTGGCGCGACCCGCTTATGCGCGCGCGGCCGTCACCACGGCAATCCTGCATTTCGGGCCGGGCGCTTTTCATCGGGCGCATCAGTGCGCCTATTTCGACGCGCTGCTGGCGCTTGATCCGCGTTGGGGCATCTGTCAGGTGTCGCTGCTGCCGACCCCGCTGCGCGAGGCGCTGCTGCCGCAGGATCGTCTGTACACGCTGGTCGAGATGGGCGAGCACAAGCGGCTTTCCATCATCGGCTCGGTGACCGAGATCCTGTTGGGGAACGAGGCGCGCGCCCAAGCGATGGCGCGCCTGATCTCGCCGCAGATCAAGGCGGTGACGATGACCGTCACCGAAAACGGCTATTGCCAGACGCAAGACGGCGCGCTGGACACTTCGCGCCCGGAAGTCGTTCATGACCTTGCCCAGCCGCGCGAGCCGGTCGGCGTGGTGGGCTGGATCGTGGAAGGCTTGCGGGCGCGGCGCGCCGCCGGCCATGCGCCCTTCGCCGCCATCAGTTGCGACAATCTGCTCGACAACGGCACGCGCCTGCGGCGCAGCGTGCTGGCCTTCGCGCAAGCGATCGACCGCGACCTCGCCAAATGGATCGAGGACGAAGTGGCGTTTCCGCGCACCATGGTGGACTCGATCGTGCCGGCGACCGACCAGGCCTTGTGCGACGACGTGCGCGCGCTGTTGGGCCTGGAAGACGCCTGGCCGGTGAAGCGCGAGAACTTCGTGCAATGGGTGATCGAGGATCTGCCCGCCTCGCCGGCGCGCCAATGGACCGGCGCGGGCGTCACCGTGACCAAGGACATCTCGGCCTACGACCGCGCCAAGCTGCGCCTGCTCAACGGCGCGCATTCGACGCTGGCCTATGTCGGAGCGATCAACGGCATTTCGACCATCCGCGAGGCGATGGATACGCCGCCGCTCGCCCGCTTCGTTGAAAAGCTGATGCGCGAGGACATCCTGCCGACGCTGCCGGCGCCCGCCGATTTCTCGCTCGCCGACTACATCGACACGGTGCTGCGGCGTTTCCGCAACCCGGCGATGCACCATTTGACGGCGCAGATCGCCTGGGACGGCTCGCAGAAGCTCGGCCCGCGCCTGCTCAGCACCGTCGCCGACGCGTTGAAGACGGGCCGTTCGCTGACCAGGCTGGGCGTTCCCATCGCCGCCTGGATGCTCTTTATACGGATGAAAACGGCGAAGGGCGAGCCGATCACCGATCCGCTGCGCGACACGCTCGCCTCCGTCGCCGCCGATTGTAGCGGCAGCGCCGCGGCCGACGTGCCCAAGTTCCTGGCGCTCGACGCCGTCTTTCCGCGCAAGCTCGCGGTCAACGAGCCGTTCGTGGCCGCGGTGTCGGCGGCATACGACGCGCTCGCCGCCAAGGGCCTGGCGGCGCTCCTCTAGCGGATCGCGGCAAGCATTTCGAAACCAATCTTCTTCACGCCTGTTTAAGCGGGTAAAGCCACAATCGCGGCGAGGAGACCTTCCATCCATGTCGCCAGCCGAAAGTCGCGCGCCCGAAGCCTATCTGCCGCCCGCTAAGGCCTTGCAATTGCTCGAAGAACATACCCGCGCCGAACAGGCCGCCTTGGCCGCGCGGGCCGACGTAGGCGAGGACCTGCTGCACTATCTGGCGCAGAACGGCGCCCCCGCCACGCGCAGGGCCGTCGCCGCCAATCCCACGGCCTCGGCCTGGTCGAACCGGCTTCTGGCCGACGACGAGGAAGACGAAGTGCGCGCCGAGCTGGCGCGCAAGATCGGCCGGCTGTTTCCCGGCCTGTTGCTGGTCGAGCGGAAGCAATTGCGCGACCTGACCATCGCGACGCTCGAACAGCTCGCCCACGACGAAGAACCGCGCGTGCGCGCCGCGCTCGCCGAGGAGATCAAGCATCTCGATTGCGTGCCCAAAGAAGTCGTCAAGCGGCTGGCCGAGGACGTGGAAGCGATCGTCTCGGCGCCGATCCTGGAATATTCGCCGCTGCTCAGCGAAAGCGACCTGATCGAGATCGTCGCGGCCGCCCAGTGCAACGCCATGATGGCCGCTGTGGCGCGGCGCAAGGGCCTGAGCGAAGTGGTGAGCGATATCGTCGTCGCCAAAGGCGACGCTTCCGTCGTCGCGGTGCTGCTCGCCAACGTCGATGCGCGCATCCGCAAGAGGACGCTCGATAGGATCGTCACCCAGGCCTCGGAAGTCGCCGAATGGCACGGCCCGCTGGTGCTGCGCACGGAATTGTCGCCGCGCATGATCCGCCGCATCGCCTCGTTCGTCGCCAGCGCCCTGATCGACGCCTTGTCGCGGCGCAACGGCCTGGACGAGCAAACCAGCGTCACCCTCAAGCGGAAATTCGTCGAACGCAGCCAGGCCGAAGCCAAAGCGGGCGGCGAGCCCGACGCGGCGCGCGCGGTGGAAGCCGCCCGCCTCGCCGGCACGCTCGACGACGCCTTCGTCGCCGCCGCCGCCGAGGCCTGCCAGAAGGACACGGTGGTGCGCGCGCTCGCCGTGCTGGCCAAGGTGGACGAGTCCGTCGCGCGCCGCATTTTGGAGTCCGGCTCGGCCAAGGCCGCCACCGCGCTCGCTTGGAAGGCCGGGCTTTCGATGCGCATCGCCTTCAAGCTGCAGAACAGCGTCATGCGGCTCAAAGGCTGCGAACAGTTGCCGGCGCGCGGCGGCGTGGATTATCCCATGGGCGAGCAGGAAATGCGCTGGCATCTGGGCGTGTTCGGCATCGTCGACGGTCGCTGAGCGCCTCGCCGCGCTTTATCGCCGGCCGCGCCGCGTGCTATGCAAAGAGGCGCGCGGGCGTAGTTCAATGGGTGAGCCGCGGGTCGCCCGAAGGGCGAGCGAAATGGTCCGGTGGACCATTTCGAGCGGCGAACGCCCCGAGCACGAGCGAGGGGCCGGGCGAAAACTCCGGCCCTGTGTGATACAAGCACTATCCGGTGCGGGCGTAGTTCAATGGTAGAACGGCAGCTTCCCAAGCTGCATACGAGGGTTCGATTCCCTTCGCCCGCTCCAAAATTCGCGACGGCGGCGGATTTTGCCGCGTCGTAGCGCGCAAGGCGGCGCTAGCTCGCCGGCGACGACGCCGTTCAACGGGTCGAAATCAGCATCGAGACGCGCTCCAGATTTCCCTCGGCTTGCAGCTCCGTTCCGCCGATCCACAGGACCGCGTCGTCGCGTACAGAGTCCTTGAGAGCCTGAGCGACTTGGTTGATCTCCCACAACATCGGAAGGTTTGGCGCTGCCACCTGCGCCCAAATGCCTTGTGCGGAGGCGATACGCTCGCGCGTGCCTTGTGTCGCAAGCGCCTTATCAAGCGCGTCGCGGGCGCGTTCTTCGCCCGAGCCGAGGCCGCTGGCGAAGAAAAGCTGCCGCGCCTCTGCGCACACCTCGCGCAATTCGCAAACACGCAGATTGATGAGGTTGCGACAAACCAGCATCTGCGCGACGCAATTCAGGAAGGCGGTCAACTGGACGTCGGTCGCGGCATCGGCGGGGATCAGCACCATGGGTCCGGGCAGCCTGACGGCACCGAGATCTCCGACGATGCAGAACAGGGCCAACTGGGGAGACGACGATTGGAGCTGTCTGGCCCAAGCGGCCAGTTCTCCCCGCACGCCGGCCTCGTCGGCAAACGCAATCACGATGGACACCGCCGCGTATTCGGGCCAAGGCGAATCCAAGGTCAATACCGAGCATTTGGCGAAGCGACTCCCGGGCAACAGCTCGGCCTCATAAACTCTGGCAAAATCCACAGCACGCGGCCCCGCGCCCGCGATCCCCACAAGGGTGGGCGGCGTCCAAGCCGTTTCACGCCGAATGACCATCGCTTCGTCCTCCCCGATCGGTCAAACACGATCGCCGGCTCTTCCTTTTGGCCTCGCGCAAATTGTCCGCGACAACGACCTTGATCGCCTCCGCGATCGCCGCGCGTGCTTCGGCCGGATCGCGGGCGTGGATAGCTTTGGGCGTGCTGGGAGCATCACCCTGAAGGCCGTTCAAGTCGTCCGCTTGATGCAGCAATTGCCAGCGATGAGGCTCTCTGGCGTCGATCCACAACACCGGCACATGGTCAAGGACCGCCTCGCGGAGCGTCTCGACCGTGCCGTCGCCGCCGGCGGGTTTGCCGCCATCCCACACCGCGATCAGCAGATCCGACTGGTTCAACAGCGCACGGCCCGCCGCGCCGTAAGCCTCTGGCGCCGCCGAGCGCTTGCCGTCGAGTTCGAAGATCGTGAGTCCCGCGCCTTCCGCAGCCTGCTTGAGCAGCCCGCGAAACCGCTCGACCGAGTGATCTTCGAGAGCATCTGGCGGCTGGAAATCCTTCTCGAACTCCGCCTGGCCGAACGGCATCGGGCAGAAAAGCGCATAGCCGAGAGCGATCGCCTCCTCGGCGAACATGCGGTCGCTGCCTTCGGCAAGCGGCGAGGCGGCGCGCAGGATCGGCGGCTCGTTGGAGTAAAGCCGCTTCGCCTCGTCGGAGCACGCGAAGACCGCTACCTCCGTCTTCACCTCCTCCAGCACGCAGCGGAGACTTTGGCGGAGTTCGGCGAGCGTTTTGCGGTCCTGCGGCAAGCGGTTCGGCCGATGCCCGACAACGCCGACGCGGAACGCCAGTCGAGCGCGCGGCGGAGAAGTCAAGGATTTCGTTCGCTGAGGCATGTTGGCCCCTTCGAGATTGCATGAAACGCGAAGGCGCGCCTCCGCCATCGCTTGATCGATGCAATGTGCCAATCTTCGCCGCCTCCGTTTTTCCCGTCATGCCGAACGTCGAGCAGATGATGCCGCACCAAAAGAACAAGCTGCGCCGGAAGCTGGTTCTTCCATTCCGGATTCTTGCGGCTGTCGCTGATGAAGACCTTGGAGTCGCTCATGATCTTGTTCGCCATTGGAAATAAATTGAATACAAGTCGCAATCCTTGATCATTGCGTCGCCGAAGACGCCCCGTTTGCGTTCTCAGACTACTCCTGATTGGTCCCGCGTGGCACATTGGCTCCATGCGCGGGACGAAGCCGGCAGGACCAAAGACCATGAACGCTTCCGACAAATCCGTATACGACATGATCGTCACCGGCGATGTGGTGGTCGATCATCACATCTACGAAGGCGAGCGGTACGTACCGGCCATCGAGCATGTGCGCGGCGTGCGCGCCTGGCGCGAGCTCGGCGGCGCCGATGTCGTGCGCCGGCTGCTGGCCGAATTGTTGAAGGATACAAAGGACGAGACCTGGCGGGTTCGGCTTGGCGTCACCGCGCCGGCCGTCAACGAAACCCCGCGCGGATTTCATGCGTTCGCGACGTGGCGGCCGTTCCCGCTTGCGAGGGACAAGAAAGACGACAAGACGTCCGCTTGGCGGGCGCAGGCGCTGATGGGCTACGGCGAAATGGAATCCGCCGGGCCGGAGAAGAACAACAAGAAATACGAGCCAAAGCGGGCCGAAGGCCTGCCGCCGCCGCGCATCCTGGTGCTGGACGAGGCGGGGTATCGGTTCAGAAGCAAATCGCAGAAGGACTGCTGGCTGCTGCCCGAGGACGGCGAGGTGCCGCCCGACTGGATATTCCTGAAAATGTCGCGGCCCGTCGCGCAAGGCGATCTTTGGCATGAACTGGTCACAAACTTCTCCGACCGACTGGTGTGTCTGGTCTGCGCCGACGATCTGCGCCAGGAATGCGTCAGCATCAGCAGCGGCCTCAGCTGGGAGCGAACGGTCGAGGAAACGCGCGATGTCCTGGTGAGCAATCCGGTGTTCGCCGGCCTCAACCGGTGCAGGCACCTGATCGTGCGGTTCAGGACCGACGGCGCGTTGTGGGTCGATCGTTCCAATCCGGACAAGCCGTTGGCGACGCTGATTTACGATGCCGGCGGCGCCGAAGGCGAATGGGAAGACCGCTTTGAAGGAAAAGTCGTCGGCCATTCCTCGGTCATGATCGCCGCGCTGAGTTACGCGCTGGCCCGTCATGTAGCGGCCAAGGACGGAAAAGAAAAGGCGCCCGATATGGCCGCCGCCATAGAAGCCGGTCTGAGCGCCGCGCGCGATCTTCAGGAAAAAGGTCATGGCCTTGCGGGAAATACGCCGCCGGCCGGTTTTCCCGCGCAACGACTGGCGAACACGATCCTCAAACAGACATCCTCATTCGCGCGCGTCAGCACCCCTCTGCGCAGGCACGGCACAACGCCCTCTGTTCCGAGCGGGACCTGGGCGATCATCGAAATGTCGCAACGTCCGCTCGACTCCGATGCGCTTCCATCGCTGGTCGGCTTGGCGCGGCAAGTGATGTTGCAAGGAACCGGCGCCATCAAACGCTTGCCGCACGCCCGTTTCGGCAAACTGATCAGCATCGACCGCACGGAAATCGAAACGCTGCGCAGCATCCGCCGCCTGATGCTGAACTATCGCGATTCGAAGAGCGAGAAGAAGCCGCTGTCGATCGGCGTCTTCGGGCCTCCGGGCGCGGGGAAATCCTTCGGCGTCAAGCAGCTGGCGGCCGAAGTGTTCGGCAAGGCGGCGTGGCTGGAGTTCAACCTGTCGCAATTCGGCGGCGCGGCCGACTTGATCGGCGCGTTCCACGAGGTGCGCGACTTCGTTCTGTCGGGCGGCACGCCGGTGGTGTTCTGGGACGAATTCGATTCCGGCGAATACAAATACCTGCAATACCTTCTGGCGCCGATGCAGGACGGCCGCTTCCAGGAAGGCCAGCTCAACCATGCCATCGGCAAATGCGTATTCGTCTTCGCCGGCGCCACCAGCCAGAGTTTCGATGCGTTCGGCGCGCCGTCCTCGCCGGAAAAAGAAGAGAAGTTCCGCTTGCTCAAGGGGCCGGATTTCAAGAGCCGGCTGGACGCCTATTATGACGTCATGGGGCCGAACCGGCGTTTGCTGCCGCCGGACGGGAAAGGCCCCGACCCCGGCGACGTCGGTTATCCTTTGCGGCGCGCCATCTTGATACGGGGGCTGCTCGGCTGCAAACCCGAGGAACGCCTCGACTTCGACTCCGATCTGATCGACGCGCTGCTGCTGGTGCCCAAGTACCATCATGGCTCGCGCTCGCTCGAAAAATTGATTCTGCAGCTCAAGTCCGTCGACGGCGGGTCGATCCGCCGTTCATCGCTGCCCGCCGTGGCGCAACTGGCGATGCATGTCGATCCGCAAGCCTTCTACGCCCTCCTCAACCGCAACGAAGGTTTCAGAATGTCGGAAATGATCGAGCCGCTGGCCGAAGGCATTCACGAAACATTCCGTGCGCTGCGCGTAAAGGAGGGCTGGAACCCGCAGCCGCAGTTCGATATGCCTTATGCGCAGCTTGCGGAGATCGACAAAGAGGACAACCGCGCCGCGGCGCGCCGCATACCGGAAATCCTCGCGCTGGCCGGAATGGGAATCGCCGACACATCGCAGCCCGTCGCGTCGGATGAACCATCCAAGGAAGTTGTCTCTGCTCATCTTGAACATCACTTGGAACGGCTGGCGGAAGCCGAGCACGACGGCTGGATGGAGCAACGGTTCAAGAACGGCTGGCAGCCGGGCGAGCCGCGCGACGACGCAAAGAAAATCCATCCTCTGCTCGTTCCATATGCCGGTCTTCCGGAAAAGGAGAAGAACAAGGATCGCAATTCGGTGCGCCAGCTCCCCGCTATGATCGCAAGAGCCGGGTACCGGATCGTGTGGTTGAAGCAACCGGGAACCTGATGAACGGACGGGGAGCGGTACATGGCCGGCGACGGCTATGATCGCTTTCCTCGGGCTGCGATCGGCACAGTCAAATTTCACCGATACGAGGTGAGCCATGCAGATGAAGAATGCCGGAGACAGGGCAACCGATGGCGGCGGCGACGCCCAGTCGATCAAGGATATGCGCGTCTTCATCAGCTACGCGCACGAGGATTACGACACGGCGCTGAAGATCAGGAATCACCTCGCCGGACTTGGCGCGCATGTCCTGTGGGATCGCAGCTTCGCCCTCGGCTCGGGGTTCCATGAGCAGATCAAAACGCAAATCGCCTATGCCCACGTCTTCATACCGATCGTCACGCCGAGTTCGAGCCCGCGCGGCTGGGTGCATCAGGAAATCGGCTACGCCATGGCGATGAACGTTCCCGTGCTGCCGGTGGCGCTGAAAGAGCTTCCCGGCGCCATGATCGGACTGCTTCACGCCGTGATGCTTCGCGATGATGAAGACGTCAACCGCTTGGGCGACTATCTGAACGCGGACGCGCTGTCGCTGCTGGTCGACCAGCACGACGACCCGACGCACGCGCTTTATGTCTGCGCCGAGGAGTCGGAAGACCGGGCCACGATGTTCTATCGCTACGCCAGCGAAGTCCGGCGGCTGATCGGCGGGCGGCAGGCAAAAGTCCTGCAGAGCAGCGCCCTCAGCTCGTTCCACATACCGGCGGAAACGCTTCGCCACCAGGTGTGGACGGACCGCTACAACCTCGACGATCAGAAGGGACTGCATCACCGCCGGGTGCAGCGTCGCGAGCGGCTGGCGCTGCAATGGCATGCCTGTCGCAGCGGCGCCCGGCTGATCATCTGCCCGGAAGCCATGACCAATCCCAAGACCGGACTGCGGGAACTCGCGGCCTTGACCCGTTTCCAGACGCTGGTGGAGTTTCTGGAACGCGCCTCCGACGCGATCGAGCTGAGGCATGGCCCGCTGAACCCGCACGGTGAGAATGTCACCATCGTCGGCGACTGGTTCATGGCCACATCTCTGATGGGAACGAGGACGGCCGGCTATCGCCAGACCATCTTCACCCGCCATGCGCCGACGATCCGTGAGCAGATTAAACTGTTCGATCGCGAATTTGAGGACACCGAGGAATTCCCTGGAACGGGAAGTTCGCGGCAGAACGCGATCGCCTATCTGCGCGATGAGATCGAGCGCCTACGGCCGCTCGTCAAGCCGGCGAGAACGTAACGGGGCGTCCGGCGGGAGCGGTGCCTGCCGCGTGCGAGGTTTGGAGCGTTCGGCAGAAAGTTTTACATCCTTTCGATAACCGATTAGTTCTGTTGAGGCGAATGAGATCGCGTTTTACAGCAAGGTTGTTGAAAACACGGAGAAATGCCCTGCTTCCCAAACTGCTTACGAGGGTTCGTTGCGAGCGCCCTTTTCCGCGGGCGCTCGCAACCCTTCGCCCGCTCAAAACTCGCCGCCGAAAGGACGATCATGAGAAAAACGCCGTTGGCAGCGGTTGCTGTCGTACTGTCTCTGAGCTCGGCCGCGGCCGCGCAAGACGCCCCGCTTTACGCCAAGAAGGACTGCAACGCGGTGATCGCCGACGCGCGCGCCTTCCACCAATGCTTTGCCGACAATCTCGCCGCGGCCGACGCGGCGCTGAACGCGCTTTACAAGCAATTGCTGCGGCAGAAGGTGTTCTACGTCGGCAGTGCCGCGGCGTTGCGCGACACCGAGCGCGCCTGGGTCGTCTATAAAGAGAAGGAATGCGCCTATGAATACGGCGCCGAGCCGGCGAGCGAGGATTATTGGCTCGCCCATGCCGGCTGCGAAATCCGCGTGACCGAACAGCGCATCCGCGAATTGCTCGGCCGGCCCTCCTGCACCGGCGGCGACAGCCTCTGCACGCCGCATATGCGGTGAGGACGAGAGGTAGAAAGCGCACTGACGTGAGGCGGGCCGTCCGCATCCCCTTCGCCCGCTCCAGGATTTAACCGAAATCGAGAAGATTTTTACAGCTTTTGTTCACCTTTCGGGTCGATCACTGGTCAAATACGCATCAGTCGTTAGTCATGTCACGGCAGCTTTGTTTGTGCGCCTACTGATTGACCAGCCAAAATGATAGATAATCAGTCTCTCGATCGAATTCACCCATCGCGGAAATCGGTAGTAATTTCGCCAAGGCATCGACAATTTCATAAAGGTAACGCTCGTTCCTATCATCAAGTTCGACGATGATAGACCGTGTTTTTTTACAAGGCGTATTTCTTTCTCATTGCGCTGATGCGGACTTACAACAGGTACTACCTCTCCCCCCTCAGATCGTTGTAGTCGCATCGGGAATGGTACAAAGGCTAAGGCAGGTAGGTCTCCCATCCAGAAACATCGCCTATATTCAACGGTGAGTCTTTCAAGAAATGCTTCCGCCCTCGTGCCAGATTTTTTTAGCTTGATAACGCGTTCACCCCTATCGTTTGGGGCGATGCTCATTGCTATCTCCCGTATATTTCTCTCGTCCGTTCTCAGAACGCTCAAATTCAAAAAGTGTGTTTTCGGTTTCAGATTCTCGGCTGAATAGGTGACGCTGACCACGTCGAAGTAGCCGAAGCCCTCAATTCCGCTAATTCTCCTCAAAATGTTCGCGAAGCCGCTGCCTGAAAATCGATCGTCCTCATACACTTTCTCATGATGAGCGTTTAGTGGCTCTTCCCAGCGCAATATCTCCGAACCAACTAACTCCTCATACGGGTGTAACGTGTCGAGTTCATAATGGACTCTTGTCGAAGAATCTAAGATGGACGCATGTCGTGACAGTAGGAAAGGATGGTCAACTAGATCAGCTTCTCCAGATTTGATGAGCAGCTTGCGGAGTAGGTCATTCGGAATGTAGGCGGAGCTTCCGTACTCGATATCGATCTTCAGATTTCGTGCGGTAACATTTGATCTGTTCTCGATAGCAAACGGTATGATGAGCGTACTTCCGCCTACATCTTTTTCGACCAACCAAATTGAATGGCGAATGGGATTTCGAGTATCCCGATAACCTTTAGTTATTAGCGCTCCGATAGAAAATCGTAGCCGGGGACGAAAGAACTGTCCTGTTCGGATTGCTACCCAGATGGACGTTGCGGCGGTCAAAAGGCCAACCGCTATAGTAACGGCGAGCACAGGGTCGATACTTCTCAAATATTCAGCGACGCGACCTTCGATCATCGTGCGGATGCCCCAGATTCGTTGGCGAGAGCATGCCTAGAACGGCCCCAGAATCCGGTGGCCGGATTACAAACGATAACTTATGGCGTTTCAGGGAGCTAGCATGGGCGGCCCTCTCGGTTCGCTCCACTCACGAGAGCAGCCGTTAGGTCGATCTCCGCCACTTTTTTACTTCGGATTGACAATCATTTAATCGGATTGGGAACAATAAGACGAGTTGTTACATTCAAGCCATTGATACGATTGAGAGGGTCATAACTTCTCAAGCTGCACACGGGGGTTCGTCGATACGCTCGCGCCAGCGCCCTATCCCCCTACCTTGCGCGCGAATTCGAAAGCCGCATCGCGCGCTTACGGGATGGGCACGCAACTTATCCAAGCTCCGCCGCGCGGGGTTATAATCGCGCCGTGACGATGCTTGTTCTTTCCCGCAGCCGAACGCCGGCGCCGATGCTGGCGGCGCTGGCGCGCCTGCCTCGCCGCCGTCCCATTCGCGTGAGGGGGGGAGGGATGAATCTCGCATAACAATTATCTTGCCGAAGCGGGAGCGGTACCCCGGGGGGACCCCGAAAACGCCAAAACAACCTCCGAGGCTTTGTTGCGACGATTCAGTCACTTAGCGGATCGGCCGCGGTCATCGACGCCCCCCTCGCCCCGGTCTATAACCAGCCTTCGCCGCCGCGCGGGGAAGGCGTTCGTGCGCTGGCGCTACGAACCGCCGGAGCCGTAAGGCGAAGGCGGGCTGGTTTCGGCGGCTTCGCGGCGGCAAGCCGTGAGGTCACTTCATCCGGGTACGGACAATGGCGAATGTGGCGGTGATCGGCGCCCAATGGGGCGACGAAGGCAAGGGCAAGATCGTCGACTGGCTGTCGGCGCGCGCCGACGTGGTGGTGCGCTTCCAAGGCGGGCACAATGCCGGCCACACGCTGGTGATCGACGGCGTCACCTACAAGCTGAGCCTGTTGCCCTCGGGCGTGGTCAGGCCCGGCAAGCTGGCGGTGATCGGCAACGGCGTGGTAGTCGATCCCTGGGCGCTCGAGGCCGAGATCGAGAAGCTGCGCGGCCAGGGCGTTCGCGTCACGCCCGAAAACCTGATCGTGGCGGAGAACGCGGCGCTCATCCTGCCGCTGCATCGCGAGCTCGACGCCGCGCGCGAGAGTGCCAATTCGCTGCAGGCGATCGGCACCACCAAGCGCGGCATCGGTCCGGCTTACGAAGACAAGGTGGGGCGGCGCGCCATCCGCGCCATCGACCTCAAGAACGCGCGGACTCTGCCCGGCAAGATCGCGCGCCTGTTGGCGCATCACAATGCGCTGCGCCGCGGCATGGGCGCCGCAGAGATCGACGCCGACGGCCTGCTCAAGGAACTGCTCGCCATCGCGCCCGCCGTGCTGCCCTTCGTCGGGCCGGTGTGGCGCAAGCTCGACGAGGCGCACAGAGCCGGCAAGCGCATCCTGTTCGAAGGCGCCCAAGCGGTGCTGCTCGACGTCGATCACGGCACCTATCCCTTCGTCACTTCGTCCAACACGGTGGCAGGACAAGCGGCGGCGGGCTCGGGCATCGGGCCGCGCCAGATCGGTTACGTGCTCGGCATCGTCAAGGCCTACACCACGCGCGTCGGCGAAGGACCGTTCCCCACCGAGCAGAAGAACGAGGTCGGCGAGCGGTTGGGCGCGCGCGGCGCCGAGTTTGGTACGGTCACCGGGCGCAAGCGGCGCTGCGGCTGGTTCGACGCCGTGCTGGTGCGCCAGACCGCGATCACCGGCGGCGTCGACGGCATCGCGCTCACCAAGCTCGACGTGCTCGACGGGCTGGACGAGATCAAGCTGTGCACCGGTTACCGGCTGGGCGGCGCGCTGCTCGACCATCTGCCGGCCGACGCGGGCGAACAGGCGGCGATCGAGCCGGTCTACGAAACCCTCGACGGCTGGCAGGAATCCACACGCGGCGCGCGGTCTTGGGCCCAATTGCCCGCCAACGCGATCAAATATGTCCGCCGCGTCGAGGAATTGATCGGCGTGCCGGTGGCGCTGCTCTCCACCAGCCCGGAGCGCGAGGACACCGTCATGGTGCGCGATCCGTTCCTCGATTGATATCGCGGTTGATGGGAGCGCCAAGGCCCGCTAACAAGGTCCGATGTACAATTGCTCCAAGTGCCCCGGCTATTGCTGCTCCTATCCGATCATTCCGATTACGCGGCTCGACCTCAAACGGCTGGCGGCGCACTTCGGCATCAGCTTCACCAAGGCCAAGAAGCGCTTCACCACGCCCAATCCGGGAGACAAGGACGGCGAGTTCAAGCTGCGCCGCAAGGCCGACGAGCATTTCGGCCGCATCTGCCGCTTCTTCGATACCGAAGAGCGGCGCTGCACGGTCTACAAGGCGCGGCCTGGCATCTGCCGCGACTATCCGACCGGACGCTGCGGCTATTATGATTTCCTCACCAACGAGCGGCGCACCCAGGACGATCCCGACCACATCGCCTCGACCTGGAACAAGTGACCTCAGCGCGGCTTTGCCGCGTGAGCGAGCGGGCCGCGGCCCTTGCCGAAACCGGGGGCGCCGGCGATCGCCGCCTGGACATATTCGCGCGCCCGTCCGACGGCCGCCGGCAGCGGCAAGCCTTGCGCCAAGCAACAGGCGATGGCCGTCGCCAGCGTGCAGCCCGTGCCGTGGGTGTGGCGCGTCTTGAGGCGCGGAAAGGCGAAGACGTCCTCACCGCGTTCCCACACTAAAAGATCTTCGATCATCGCCTTGGTGGCATGACCGCCCTTGATCAGTGCGGCCTTGGCGCCCATATCACGCAAGGCGTTCGCCGCCTTGCGCACGGCGTCACGGCTTGTACCGGCGACGCCGGTGAGGTGTTTCGCCTCGGGAAGGTTGGGCGTGACCAGCGTGGCGAGCGGCAGCAGCCGCTTCTTGAGCGTCTCGACCGCGCCGTCGTCGAGCAGCGTGGTGCCGCTGGTGGAGATCATCACCGGATCGACCACCAGCGGAATATCGCGCGCCCGCCGCGCCAGCGTCTCGGCGACCGCGCGCACGATCGGCGCGGAGAACAACATGCCGGTGACGATGGCGTCGGCGCCGATGTCGGCAAGCGCCGCCTCGATCTGGCCGCGCACGATCGCGGGCGGCACGGGATGGATGGCGCGGACGGCCTTGGTGTCCTGCACCGTCACGGCGGTGATCGCCGTCATGGCGTAGGCGCCGAAGGCCGCCGCCGTCTTGATGCCGGCCTGGATGCCCGCCCCGCCCGAAGAGTCCGATCCCGCGATGATGAGGATGCGCGCCGGCGGCGCCATCAGATGGCGACCTCTTCGATCGCCTGGGCGATGTCGCGCACGATGGCTTCGATCAGCTTTTCGTCGTCGCCTTCGGCCATGACGCGGATCACCGGCTCGGTGCCCGATTTGCGCACCAGGATGCGGCCGCTGCCGTTGAGTCGCTCGGTGCCCGCCGCGATCGACGACTTCACGCGCGCGTCCTCGAGCGGCGAGCCCTTGCGGAAACGCACGTTCTTCAACACTTGCGGCAAGGGCTCGAACAGATGCGCCGCCTGACTCGCCGGCTTCTTCTCCAGCGCGATCACTGCGAGCACCTGCAGCGCGGCGATCAGCCCATCGCCGGTGGTGCAGAAATCCGACAGCACGATGTGGCCGGACTGCTCGCCGCCGACGTTGTAGCCGCCTTTCTTCATCTCCTCGATGACGTAGCGGTCGCCCACCTGGGCGCGCGCCAGCTTGAGGCCCAGCGAGCCGAGATAGCGTTCGAGGCCGGCGTTCGACATCACCGTTCCCACCAAGCCGCCGCCTTTGAGCGTGCCGAGCTTGCTCCAGGAGCGCGCGATCAGCGCCAGCAGCTGATCGCCGTCGATGATGCGGCCGTGCTCGTCGGCCATCACCACGCGGTCGGCGTCGCCGTCGAGCGCGATGCCGAAATCGGCGCGCATCTCGCGCACCTTGTGGCACATGGCCTCGGGCGCGGTCGAACCGCATTCGAGATTGGTGTTGGTGCCGTTGGGCTCGGTGCCGATGGTGACGACGTCGGCGCCCAGTTCCCACAGCGCCGCGGGCGCCACCTTGTAAGCGGCGCCGTGCGCGCAATCGACCACGATGCGCAGGCCGTCGAGCCTGGCGTTCTTCGGAAAGGTGGCCTTGACGAATTCGATGTAGCGCGCCTGGGCGTCGTCGATGCGCTTGGCCCGGCCGATGGCGGCGGAGGAAACCAGCAGGGCTTCGGGGCTTTCGCCCATCAGCTTTTCGATCTGAAGCTCGCGCGCGTCGGACAGCTTCTGGCCGTCGGGGCCGAACAACTTGATGCCGTTGTCCGTATACGGATTGTGCGAGGCGGAGATCATCACGCCGAGGTCGGCGCGCAGCGAGCGCGTCAGCATGGCGACCGCCGGCGTGGGCAAGGGACCGAACAGGAACACGTCCATGCCGACCGAAGTGAAGCCCGCCACCAGTGCCGACTCGACCATGTAGCCCGACAGGCGCGTGTCCTTGCCGATCACCACGCGATGGCGGTATTCGCCGCGGGTGAACGAGCGACCCGCCGCCATGCCCACCTTCATCGCGATCTCAGGCGTCATGGGAAAGACGTTGGCGAGCCCGCGGATGCCGTCGGTGCCGAAATATCTGCGGTTCATGGGGCGTAGTTCCTCATACGCGATCTTATCTAGCAATCATAATGAAAGGGTTGTGCAAGACCGTATCACGTCGCGTTGCATGATGTTGCCGCCCCGAGCACCAGCAGAGCGTCCCTGAGGGCGCCCGGCTCGTGGGTGCGGATATAATCCGCCCCTTGCTCCGCCGCAAAGAGTTCCGCCGCCAGACTGGCGGGGCCGGATTGGGCCGCATTTCGGCCGATGAGCCGTCTTAAGAACGATTTACGGGACACCGAAACCAGCACCGGCAGGGCAAAGGCCCGTTTGAGCTCGGAAAGTCCGCGCAATACTGCGAAAGAGGTCTCTGGAAGGGCGCCTAAGAAGAACCCCATGCCGGGGTCGAGGATCAGCCGTTCCCGCGCTATGCCGGCCGCGGCGAGTGCGGCGATGCGCCGTTCGAAGAAGGTTAAGAGGTGCGCCATGATATCGCCGGATGCAACTTCTGCGCGAGTTGCCGCGCCGTCCACCGCGTGCATGACGATCAGCTTGGCGGGCGAGGCGGCCAGCGCGGGATAAAGCGCTGGCTCGGGAAAGCCGCGGATGTCGTTGAGATAATCCACGTTTTCGTCCAACGCCCAGCGCTGGACTTGGGGCGAGAAGCTATCGACGGAAACGGCGATGCCGTCCCGCTTCAGCGCGGCGACGACCGGCGCCAGGCGCGCAATCTCGACTTCGGGCGCCACCGGCTTGGCGTCGGGATTGCTGGCCGCCCCGCCCAGATCGATCACCGCCGCGCCGTCGGCCGCGAGCCTCCTGGCGTGCGTGATCGCCGCTTCGGCGGAAAGATAACGCCCGCCGTCGGAGAAGGAATCTTCCGTGATGTTGACGATGCCGAGGATCCGAATACGGGAATCGGAACCGGAAAATCGGAAGCCTCCCGAAACTTCCGATTTCTGATTTCCGATATCTGATTTCTGAATCACCGTCCCGGTTGCGGTTCGGGCGTCACCAGGCCCGGGCCGGAGCGCGGACGGCCGGCGGCGGGCACGCTGGGGCCGGGGCCGCGCTGAGGCTCAGGCTCCTCGTAAGGCGTGCGCACCGGCGGAATGCCCTTGAGCAGCGCTGTGATCTCGTCGCCCGTCAGCGTCTCGTATTCGAGCAGGCCGTGCGCCAGCGTGTCGAGGTCGTTCTTGTGCTCGGTCAGGATATTCGCGGCGCGCGAATAACAATCCTCGATGATGCGGCGGATTTCGGCGTCGATCTTCTGGGCGGTGGCTTCCGAGACGTTCTGCTGGCGCGCCACCGAATGGCCGAGGAAGACCTCTTCCTGGTTCTCGCCGAACTCAATCGGGCCGAGCTCGTCGGAGAAGCCGTAGCGCGTCACCATGGCGCGCGCCATGCGCGTGGCTTGGCGGATGTCGGAGATGGCGCCGGTCGTCACCTGCTCGTGGCCGAAGGTCAGCTCTTCGGCGATGCGCCCGCCGAAGGCGACGCAAATGTCGGCCAGCATCTTCTGGCGCGTGATCGAAAGCTGATCGCGTTCTGGCAGCCGCATCACCATGCCGAGGGCGCGGCCGCGCGGAATGATGGTCGCCTTGTGGATCGGATCGGAGCCTTGCACGTTCAGCGCGACGATGGCGTGGCCGGACTCGTGGAACGCCGTGTTGCGCTTCTCCTCCTCGCTCATCACCAGCGAGCGGCGCTCGGAGCCCATCATCACCTTGTCTTTGGCGTCTTCGAGCTCGGCCATGCCGACGACGCGCTTGCCGCGCCGCGCGGCCAAGAGCGCCCCCTCGTTGACGAGATTGGCGAGATCGGCGCCGGAGAAGCCGGGCGTGCCGCGCGCGATGATGCGCGGATCGACGTCGGGGCCGAGCGGCACCTTGCGCATATGCACGCGTAAAATCTTTTCGCGGCCGACCAAGTCGGGATTGGGCACCACGATCTCGCGGTCGAAGCGGCCGGGGCGCAACAGCGCCGGATCGAGCACGTCGGGCCGGTTGGTGGCGGCGATCAGGATGACGCCTTCGTTGGTCTCAAAGCCGTCCATCTCGACCAGCAACTGGTTGAGCGTCTGTTCGCGCTCGTCATTGCCGCCGCCGAGACCGGCGCCGCGGTGACGGCCCACCGCGTCGATTTCGTCGATGAAGACGATGCAGGGCGCGTTCTTCTTGGCCTGCTCGAACATGTCGCGCACGCGGCTGGCGCCCACGCCAACGAACATCTCGACGAAATCCGAGCCGGAGATCGTGAAGAACGGCACATTGGCTTCACCGGCGATGGCGCGTGCCAGCAACGTCTTGCCGGTGCCAGGCGGGCCTACGAGCAACACGCCTTTTGGAATGCGTCCGCCAAGCCGCTGGAACTTCTGCGGGTCCTTGAGGAAGTCGACGATCTCCTTGAGGTCGTCCTTGGCTTCGTCGACGCCCGCCACGTCTTCAAACGTGACGCGGCCTTGCCGCTCGGTGAGCAGCTTGGCGCGCGACTTGCCGAAGCCCATCGCCTTGCCGCCGCCCGCCTGCATCTGGCGCAGGAAGAACACCCACACGCCGATCAACAGCAGCATCGGGAACCAGGAAATCAGGATGTTGAGGAAGTTGAAGGTGCCGTCGTCGGTCGGCTTTACGTCGTAGGCGACGTGATGGTCCTCCAGACGCTTCACCAGGTCGGGATCATCGGGCTTGTAGGAAGTGAAAGACTGGTTGTTCGCCAGCGTCCCGGACAGCTGATTTCCCTGGATCGTGAGTTGTCTGACGGCGCCGTTGTCGACCTGCTGGATGAAGTCGGAATAAGGCATCGGCTGCGCACTCTGCTTCTGCGTCGCGCTGCCGAGCACGTTGAACAGCACCACCAAGAGCAAGGCGATGACGATCCAAAGCGCCAGATTACGTAGATTGTTCAAGGGTGTCCTTTCCAACCGGCCATGGGCGCAAAGCCGCCCTCAAGACTATAGATAAGGCGCTTCGCCGTCATTGCCATAGCCGGACGTTAAGGAATTTGCCCCGCGGCGGCAATAATAATGGGGCAACGATCTTAAGAACGTGTTCCGCGGCGCGGCCCTTCGCGGCGGATGGCGAGGCTTTGCTTACCGAAAACGGCCCGCGGCGCCGGGGCGATGCGGCAGCCATGCAAGGTGCATCCGGCGCCGAGTTTACCTTGCGCGATCTTGTCGAACAGCCGCTCCAACCGCTCGAATCGCGGCCGGTAAGGGTTCCGCGAGACCAGCGTCAACACCCGCGCGAGCGCCCTCAGACCCAGTTCGCGCGGCGCTCCGGCCAGCGCCGCGGCATCGATCACGGCAGCCTCGCCGTGGATGCGGCAGGCGCGCGCTAAGACCGCCTCGCAGACGGTGTCGAGCGCCTCGCGGGCGCGCGCCAGATGCGCGGCCGCGTCGGCGATGCGCGTCTTGCTGATCCCCAGCGCCTCCAGCTCCGGCCAGGCGTTGCGGATGCGGGCGCGGGCAAAGCGCGGATCGGCGTTCATGGGATCCTCGATCCACGCCTGGCCGCGGCGCTTCAGCATTTCGCGTAGGCGCGCGCGCGTCGTGCCGAGCAGCGGCCGCGTCAAGAGCAAATCCGGAAAATCCGCCAAGGGATAAGGCGACAGCGGCCGCATGGCGGAAAGCCCGTCCACGCCCGAACCGCGGCCGAGCCGCAGCAAGAAGGTCTCGGCTTGATCGTCGCCGGTATGGGCGACATAGACCGCAGGCAGCGCCTTGTGCTTGGCCCACTCGCCCATCAGCCGGTAGCGCACTTGGCGCGCGCCCGCTTCGATATTTGACTTGAGCAGCTTGCCTTTGAGCGCATGCGCCTCGAGCCCGGCCTTTTTCGCCCAGCCAAGCACCTTGCGCGCTTCGTTGGTCGAAGACGCGCGCAAGCCGTGATCGACGCACAGAACAATCGGTGGAGGCAAACGCCGCCGCTCGGCCCAGTCGCGCAGCAGCAGCATCAGCGCCAGCGAATCGCTGCCGCCGGAAACGCCCAACGCCCCCGGCCAAGGCGCGCCTTCCATGGCTGCGGCGAACGAAGCGGCGAGCGCCTGCTCTTCGCTATTTGCACTGGGCCGCGGCGCGCGCGCTTTGGGCTTGCGTAAGGACGAAGGCGGAGGCCGTTGGATATTTGCTCTTGATCGCGCCAAGCGTCAGGCAACCTTCCTTCTTCTGGCCAAGCGCCACCAGCGACTGACCAAGTTTCAGCATGCTATCGGGACCGCGCGCGCTGGTGGGGTATTTCTTGAGCTCTTCGGCGAAGGTCTGGGCCGCGCCCGCGTAATCCTTCTGAACATAGGCGATGTCGCCCACCCAATAAACCGCCAGCGGCGTCAGCGTGTCGTTGGGATTGGCGTCAGCGTAAGAGCGGAAGGCCGCGCGCGCCTGATCGTATTGCGCCGAGGCGAGCAGATTCATCGCCTGATCGTATTGCGAATGGTCGGCGGGCGGCGTCGCCGGCAAGGTGCCGAGTGTGCCGCCGCCGGGCGGCTGGCCGGCAGGCGGCCCGGAGGGAGCGATCAACGCGCTTACCGCCTGGCCCGGATTGCATGGCAGGCCGTTGCCGGAGGCATCGGGCGTTGTGCCCGCGCCGAGCTGCTGAGCGGCCAGCGCGCAAAGCTTGAATTCGAAATCCTTTTTCTGCTGGTCGATGCGCGCGTTCAGTTCCTGGACCTGATGGGAAAGCTGCTCGTTCTGGCCGGTCACCTGCTGCAGCGATTGTTCCAGATCGGTGACCTGCTGCTTGAGATTGGCGATCTCCGAATCCTGGGTGGCCTCGTGCTGCTCACGCGCGGCTTTTTCCTCGTCGCTTTCGCCGAACAGACCCGCCAGGCGCAGATATTGCGGCTGCGCGGGCTGTGAAGCGGGGCCGGCCGCGGCCGGGCCTACGCATGCGAACGCCAGCAAGAAGAGCGCAACCGTCCATCGTCCAGTCATCTGCGTCACCGCTGCTTGATGAACTTCCACAAGCGAATACCAGGCCTCAACCGAACGCAAAAGGGCGCCGTTGCCGGCGCCCTTTCCGCCCGTCTCAAGCGGGGCTTATGAATTCGCGCCGGCAGTGATGGCGGTCACGCCACGGCGGTTCTGCGCCCAACAGGCTTCCGTGGATTCGGAGCAAATCGGACGGTCCTTGCCGTAGGAGATCGTGTCGATGCGCGATGCCGCGACACCGAGGCTCACGAGATACTCCTTCACCGCATTGGCACGGCGCGCGCCGAGCGCGAGGTTGTATTCCTCAGTGCCGCGTTCATCGCAATTGCCCTGGATCTGAACGCGCACGCCGGGATATTTCGCGAGCCAATCGGCTTGGCGCTGCAGCGTCGGCTTGTCCTGGTCGAGGATCGCGTATTTGTCGTAGTCGAAGTGGACCGTGTCCCCGACATTGGTCTGGAAGTCCTTGACGCTTCCCGGAAGAATCGACGGCGCAGGCGCAGGCGTCACGACGGGCGCGGGCGGCGGCGGCGGCGCCGGTGGCGGCTTCGTCTCGCAGCCGGCAAGGACGAGCGCAAAAGCGATTGCGGCCAGTTTCAGGCCGTTGGTGTATTTCGACATGGCTATCCCAACTCCCGTAGCAACGCGCAATTTCGGGTGCGGCGAAATTGTGCGAATACGTGTTATCCCTCGCACCCACCCCCTGACATCTTGCCGTCTGGCGACGGAGAATGCGGTGGTATTCTAAGGAACCCCTCCTACTGGATCAAGGGCGACCATGCCGGATCGGAGGCATCGCCCTCGTCCGGCGCGACACGCTGTTCATTGCGTCCGGTGGCATCGATTGACCATATCTGCGAGCCCCTCCCGTTTTGTAAGGTTCTGGTAAACATCAAGACTCGGCCGTTCGGCGCCCAAGTGGGACCCTCATCGGCCCAACCATCCGACAAGATGCGTTCGCCTGATCCGTCCGGCCGCATGACGCCAATACGACGCAGGAATTCACCACTTTTCAGCTTGGTAAACGCGATCAGATCACCCCGTGGGCTCCATACTGGAGTGCCGTTATTGCCGTCCCCAAAGCTGATGCGGTGCTGGTCCGAGCCGTCGGCGTTCATCACGTAGACCTGCTGGCTGCCGCTGCGGCCGGACTCGAAAGTAATCTGTTTACCATCCGGCGAATAACAAGGCGAGGTATCGATGCCCGGATCGTAGGTCAGGCGCGTGATCGCGCGGGTGCGCAAATCCATCTGATAGATGTTCGAGTTGCCGTTCTCCTCAAGCGACATCACCACCTTGTTGCCGTCCGGCGAGAAGCGCGGTGAAAACGTCATGTTCGAGAAATCGCCGAGCTTATCCTGGCGACCGCCTTCGAGATCGAAGAGATACACGGCGGGCTTGCGTCCGACATACGACATGTAGGCTATCATCTGCGCCGTGGGGTTGAAGCGCGGCGTCAGCACCATATACGAGCCGTCGGTGAGGAAATTCGGATTGGCGCCGTCCTCGTCCATGATCGCCAGCCGGCGCTTGCGATTCAACGGCGGGCCCGATTCCGCGATGAAGACGATACGCGTATTGAAATAGCCTTTCTCGCCGGTGACGGCCTGATAGATCTCGTCGGAAATCATGTGGGCGATGCGCCGCCAGTTCGCCGGCTCGGTGAAGTAGCGCTTGCCCTGCATCTGACCGCTGGCATAGACGTCCCACAGGCGAAAATCGACGCGCAGCCGCCCGTCGGACTGCAGCGCCACCGCGCCGGTGACCAGCGCTTGCGCGGAGATGATACGCCAGTCCGCGAAGTTCGGCGTGACGTTGATGTCCGTCACCTTATCGATGAAGGATTTGGGATCGAGCGACTTGAAGAGGCCCGAACGGTCGAGATCGGCGCGCACCACGCTGGCGATGTTCTGGCCCGCCGCCATGTCGGAGGGCGAAGCGGCGGCGAAATCGGGGATGGCGATCGGCAAGGGCTGGAGGTTGCCCTTGGTGACGTCGACCTGAAGTGACGCGAAGGCGGGCGCGCACACGGCCAAGCCCGCAACGATCACTGATATCAACCGGATTGCCTTCATGCTTCGTCTCCCCAATCTACTGCCCCAGCATGTCGCGCGGATCGAAATGGTAGGCGAACTCGCGCCAGTCCTTGTAGCGGTTGGCGGGCAATTTGAAGGGTTGGCATTGATAGATCGCCCTATATGCCGCATCGGCCGCCGCCCTTGTGTAGGGATTGCGCGCGACAGCCGCCGCGGAGTCTGCTGTCAATTGTGGCTTCTCCGCGACAGTGCCGTCGGCATTGAGATAAATCTTGTATGTGACGATTAAATCTTCGACATGCGGCGCGCCCTGAGGCGGGTTCCAGCACGGTTGGATTTCGCTTTGCAGGATCGCCCGAAGATCGGCGGTCAAGCCGGTTTCCGCGCCCACGCCTTGAATGTCGCGCGTGCCGACTTTGGGAACGTTCAAATTGTTCAACATCTCGTTGAAGGCCAGCGCCGTGTTTTTCTTGGGCGGCGTTTTTTGCGGCACGGGCTTGCTCTCGGGCGGGGCGATGTCGACCTGCGGCGCCTCGGGCTGCGGCGCCTGCGGCTCGATCATGTCGGGCACCGGCGGGGCCGGCAGCGGTTGGGCTGCGGTCTCGGGCGCGATGTTGGTCTTGTCGGCGATGGTCACCAGATCGACGGGAATGATCGGCGTCGACTGATCGATGATCTCGAGCTTGTGCGCCACGCCGAAGAAGGCGGCCACGATCACGCACGCATGCAGAACGGCCGAGCCCACGATCCCGAGGCGCGGGGTCAATCTTTCGGTGGTGGTGCTAGGGCTGTTCATGCGGCTTGGGCGGGGCGGAATTGGCGACCAGGCCCACATGGGTGAAGCCCGCCGCGCTCAACATGCCCAGCACCTCCATGACGCGGCCGTAAGGCACGGACTTGTCGCCGCGCACGAAGATGCGCTGGTCGTAGCCGCCTTGGGCAATCGCAGTGAGCTTGGGCACCAGATCCTCGTCGGCGATCTGCGTGTTCTGCAGATAGACCTGCCCGTTCTGCTTGACGGTGACCGAGAGCGGCTCGCGTTCCTGACCCAATACCTGGGCCTGCGTCTTGGGCAGATCGACGGGCACGCCGGCGGTGAGCAAGGGTGCGGTCACCATGAAGACGATGAGCAGCACCAGCATCACGTCGACGAACGGCGTGACGTTGATTTCGGCGAGCGGACGCCGCTTCTTGGTGCGCCTGCCTCGTTCGAGGGATTGGACGCCCGCGGCCATCAGCGTGCCTTGTCGTCAAGCTGGCGCGACAGGATCGCCGACAATTCGTCGGCGAAGGTGTCGAGCCGGTTGGTGTAGCGGCCGATCTCGTTCACGAAGCGGTTGTAGAAGATCGCGGCGGGAATGGCGGCGAGAAGGCCCATGGCCGTGGCGAACAAGGCTTCGGCGATACCCGGCGCCACGACGGCCAGCGTGGTGTCATGGCGCGCGGCGATGGCCGAAAACGAATTCATGATGCCCCATACCGTGCCGAACAGGCCGACGAACGGCGCTGTGGATGCAACAGTGGCGAGAAAGCCGACCTGGCCTTCGATCGCGTCGGCCTCGCGACTTATGGTCACGCTCATGGCCTTTTCGACGCGATCCCTGACGCCGGCAACCGCGTTGATGGAAGGCGCGCCCTTCTCGAAGGCCCGACGCCATTCGCGCACCCCAGCCACGAACACCGCGGCGAAAGGATGATCATTCTTCGCGGCGAATTGCGCGAACAGTTCGTCGAGCGACTGGCCGGACCAAAAGACCTTCTCGAATTTCGTGGCACGGCTTCTCAGCTTCGATAGCGCCATGCTCTTGTTGATGATGATCGCCCAAGACCACACGCTGGCGAACAAGAGGATCAGCATCACCGCCTTGACCAGCGGATCGGCGCGCGAAAACAGCGCCACGATGGAAACCCCGCCGAGCGCGGAGATCCCCTGGTTCGACTGAATTTCCGTCTCGCCCGTTGCAGGCGGAAGCTGCGAGATTTCCGCTCCAGGACCCGTGGGTGCCGCGCTCGGCCCGGCTTGCGCCAAGGCGGGCGCGGCGAAGGCCATCGCCAACACGATCATGAGCGCCGGCAAGTAGGCGGCGAGTCCCCTCTTCGTTTTCATTTACGCAACCTCGTTGGTGCTGGCGGAATTATGACGGGGTAGAACGGAAAATGCTCACGGAAAGTTGGCCATTTTTGGGCGGCCGAAGGTTAAGTGTCTGTTTTGCAAAGCAAAGGCAACAGTTTTGCGCGAATATCGTTAGGAATGCGACGCGGCTTGCCGGCTAAGGTCATGATGCAGGCTTCGACCCGGCTCTGGGTCAATTTCACGCCGTCGCAGGTGACGATCTGTTCGGCGGTCATCCGCGCCCCGGTCAAAGCCGTGGCGCGGGTGCGGACTTCGATGAGATCGTCCAGCCGCGCCGGGCGGAAATACTCGATTTCCAGCTTTCGCAACGTCCAAGCCTTGGGCTCGGGATCGTCCAGCGCCGCCAGCTTGGAAACGCCCGCGACGCGGAAGAACTCCGAGCGGCCGCGCTCCATGTAGCGCAAATAATTCGCATGATAAACGACGCCGGAGAGGTCCGTGTCTTCGTAATAGATACGGATGGGCAGGATGTGGACCTTGCCCTCGAACCGGCCGTCAGCCATCGCCGTCCTCTTCGAACAAGCCAAATTGCGAAGGATCGTGCGGCGGCGGCGCCAGTCCCAGATGCGCAAAGGCGTTACCGGTGATGAGACGCCCGCGCGGCGTGCGCTGCACGAATCCTTGCTGCAAGAGAAACGGCTCGACGATCTCTTCGATGGCGTCGCGCGCTTCGCCCAGCGCCGCCGCGATGGTCTCGATGCCGACCGGCCCGCCGCCGAAACTTTCCGCGATCAGGCGGAGGTAGCGCTTGTCGAAGGCGTCCAGCCCGCGCGCGTCGACTTCGAGCCGCGTCAGCGCCGCATCGGCGATCGCCGCATCGATGCGCGTGTGGCCGGCGACCGAGGCGAAATCGCGTACCCGCTTGAGCAGCCGGCCGGCGATGCGCGGCGTGCCGCGGGCGCGTCCGGCGATCTCGCGCGCGCCGTCTTGCGTCAGCGCGAGGCCCAGCACACGCGCGCCCCGTTCGACGATGGCGAGCAATTCCTCGGCCGCGTAGAAATTCAGCCGCACCGGAATGCCGAAACGGTCGCGCAACGGCGTGGTGATGAGACCAGAGCGCGTGGTGGCGCCGATCAATGTGAAGGGAGCCAACGTAATCTTTACCGAACGTGCCGACGGCCCTTCACCGATCACGAGATCGAGTTCGAAATCCTCCATCGCGGGATAAAGGATTTCCTCCACCGCCGGGTTGAGGCGATGGATTTCGTCGATGAAGAGCACGTCGCGCGGCTCGAGATTGGTGAGGATGGCGGCGAGATCACCCGCCTTTGCCAGTACCGGTCCGGAAGTGGAGCGGAAATTCACGCCAAGCTCGCGGGCCACGATCTGCGCCAGCGTGGTCTTGCCCAATCCCGGCGGGCCGGAGAACAGCACATGGTCGAGCGCCTCGCCACGTGCCCGCGCCGCTTCGATGAAGACGAAAAGATTCTCTCGCGCCTGCGCCTGTCCGACGAATTCCGCCAGTCGCTTGGGCCTGAGCGAAGCCTCGAGCGTGTCCTCATCGGCCTTCGCTGGCGCAACGAGGCGATCGGTCGAAGGCGCGGCGCTTTTTGCCATCTATCGTCCCATGCCCTTCAAGGCTTCGCGGATCAAGGCGTCGAGCGCGGCGCCTTCGCCAAGCGCCTGCACCGCGCGCGCCACGGCCTCGGCCGCGGAGCCTTGAGAATAACCGAGCTTCAAGAGCGCGGCGACCGCGTCGGCTTCCGGCCCGCGCGGCGCGGCGGCGGGCGCGGCTTCGCCCGCGTGCCCGCGCAGCATCATCGAGGGCGCCTTGTCTTTCAATTCCGTGACGATGCGCAGCGCCAGCTTGGGCCCTACGCCTTGCGCGCGGCCGAGCACCGCCTTGTCGCCGAGCGCCACGGCGCGTTCGAGCTCGCGCGGGCTGAGCGCGGAGAGGACGTTCAGCGCCACGCGTGCGCCGACATTCTGCACCGTCTGCAGCAGCCGGAACCACTCGCGTTCTTCGGCGGAGAAAAATCCGTAAAGCCGGATGGTCTCGTCGGTCAGCCGCGTTTCGACCATCAGCGAGACATGCGCGCCCGCGGCGAGCTTCGATAAGGTCGTGGCCGGGCAATGCACCAGCCAGCCGACGCCCGCGACATCGATGATCGCGTGATCCTCGGCGATCAAATCGACGATGCCGGTGAGCTTGCCGATCATCCGAGTGCCGCCAGGATGCGCGCGCGCGTGTTGGCCAGATGCGCATGGGCGATGGCGGCGGCGAGCGCGTCGGCGGCGTCGGCGGCGTTGACGCCACAGGCGGGCAACAGACGGCGCACCATCGCCTGCACCTGCTCCTTGCCGGCATGGCCGACACCGACCACCGATTTCTTGATGTGATTGGGCGCGTATTCGGCGATCTCCAATCCGGCCTCGGCGGCGGCAAGCAAGGCCACGGCGCGGGCATGGCCGAGCTTCAACGCCGCTTGCGGATCCTTGTGCACGAAGGCCTGCTCGACCGCCATGGCGCCGGGCTGAAGCTCGGCGATGATGCGTGCCAGCGCGTCATGCAGCATGAGTAGGCGCAGGCCGAGCCCGTCGCCCGCGCGCGTGGCGATCACGCCGTGCGCGACATGGGTCAGTCGCGTGCCGCAGACATCGATCGCGCCCCAGCCGCAGCGGCCAAGACCCGGATCGAGACCCAATATGCGGATGGTCTGCATGGCGCATCCGAACGAATCGCGGCGCGTAGTGTCGCGGATCGCGGCGCGCGGCGCTAGCCCGCCAATTTCGCCAGCAGCGCGTCGGACAGTTCATAATTGCCGGTCACGCGCTGCACGTCGTCGTGATCGTCGAGCACCTCGATCAGCTTGACCAGCGTCTCGCCGACTTCGTCGCTGACCGCGACGGTATTCTGCGGACGGAAGAAGATGCCAGAGGATTGCGGCGCGCCGAGCTTGGCTTCCAGCGCCTCGCGCACCGCCGCGAAATTCTCCACCGAGGCCAGGAACTCATGGCCGTCGTCCGACGACACGCATTCGTCGGCGCCTGCTTCCAGCGCCGCTTCCAGCATTGCGTCCTCGCTGCCCTTGTCCAACGGATAGGCGATCACCCCGACGCGGTTGAACATGAAGGAGACGGAATTGGTCTCGCCCAGCGCCCCGCCAAATTTCGAGAACGCCGCACGGATGTCGGCGGCGGTGCGGTTGCGGTTGTCGGTGAGGCATTCCACGATCAACGCCACGCCGCCGGGCCCGTAGCCCTCGTAGCGGATCTCGTCGTAATTCTCCGCGTCACCGCCCTGCCCTTTCTTGATGGCGCGCTCGATGACGTCCTTGGGCATGGACTGGCTTCTGGCCGCGATGATGGCGCTGCGCAGCCGCGCATTATGCGCCGGATCGGGCAGTCCCATCTTGGAGGCCACGATGATTTCGCGCGCGAGCTTGGTGAAGAGCTTGGAGCGCTCCTGGTTCGCCTTGCTCTTCTTGAACATGACGTTCTTGGCGTGGGAATGACCGGCCATGAAAGCAACTTCTTGCTATGTGGGGCGGTGAAATAGCCGGGCGGACCCGGCACTTTCAAGTATAGCGCGGTCGGCCGTTCAAGTCAGCGCTTCCGCCATGGTGCGCATCTGGATCTGGATGATGCGGGAAATCTTGGGCTGGGTGCAGGCAAAGAGGATGGCTTCCGCCACGTCCTCGGCCTCCAGCCAGCCCGATTCCGCAACGCTCTTTTCGGTGCGCCCGGTGCCCAGCGCGAATTCGGTCTTCACGCCGCCCGGGTTGATGGTGCCGACCTTGATGCCGTAAGGGCGCAGCTCCTTGTCAAGGCCTTGAGCGAAGCCGACTTGGGCGAATTTGGTGGCGCAATAGACCGCCTCGCCGGCAAAACCGTAGACGCCCGCCATCGAGGACACCAAGAGGATCAGGCCTTCTTTCTGCTGGATCATCACCGGCACGACATGGCGCGTGATGAGGAATCCCGAGCGCATGTTGGAATTCATCATGCGGTCGTAGTCTTCAAGGCTCGTGTCTATGAGGCTTTTGTAGATCCCCACCCCGGCGTTGGCGATCAGGATGTCGATGCGGCCAAAGGCCTTGAGCGCGGCCGCCACGCAATCGAGCGCGGTCTTTTCCTCGCGCGCGTCGCCTGCGACATAAACGGCATTGCCGCCAAGTTTTTTGACCTCGGCCGCCAGCTCCTCGAGCCGATCCTTGCGCCGCGCGGTCAGCACCAGACTCGCCCCTTCGCGTGCCAAGGCGTGCGCCGCCGCCTGCCCGATACCGGCGCTGGCGCCGGTGATAATCGCCACTTTGCTCTGCAATTTGCCCATGATCTTCCCTTTCCAGCTGGTGTCCCGACCATGGCACAGGCCGAGCCAGCCCGTGAACCGGGAAAAATGCCGTAAGTCGCATAGGGGAAATTACCTATAATAGTTCCAAAGGTTTACTGCGACAGCTTGTTAAATTGACTCTTCAGCCATATTTGCTATTTGTGATAATGAGAATACTTCTCAAGAAACAGAAGCCCAGATGTACCTGTTCGACCAAGTGCCAGAATCCGCAGCTTCCGCGCCTCTCGGCCAAGCGCGGCAAGGCTTTCGCGGCCGCATCCAGGCGATCGCGCCGGCCGGCGGGGAATCGAGCTTGCTGCCCGCAGAGCTGGAACGCCGGCTGATCGAATTGGGCTTCGTCGAGGGCGCTGCGGTCGAAATCCTGCACGAAGGCGCCTTCGGGCGCGACCCCATCGCCGTACGCGTGAATCACGCCACCATCGCGCTGCGCCGGCGCGAAGCCATGGCCATCCTCGTTTCTTGATCGGACCTCAGCCATGAATTCCACGACCGGCACATGGAACTGTGCTCTGGTCGGAACGCCGAACAGCGGCAAGACGGCGCTGTTCAACGCGCTCACCGGCAGTCGCCAGAAGGTCGCGAATTATCCAGGCGTCACCGTCGAGCGCAAAACCGGCGCATTGATGACGCCAGGCGGTCTCAGCGTCGCCGTGGTGGACCTTCCCGGCACCTATTCCTTGCGCGCGCGCAGCCCCGACGAGGAAATCACCCGCGACGCGGTACTGGGCCGGCTCAAGAGCGAAACCACGCCCGATCTTCTGATGTGCGTCGCCGATTCCACCAATCTGCGCCTGGCGCTGCGCCTGGTGCTGGAATTGAAGCGCGTCGGCCTGCCGATCCTGCTCGTGCTCAACATGATCGACATCGCGCGAAAGCGCGGCGTCGAAATCGACGTTGCGGCCATGTCGGCGGCGCTGGGCGTGCCGGTGGTGACGGCGGTTGCCATCCGCAAAGGCGGCACGATGGATTTGCTGGCGCGGCTCGATGCGATGGTCGGCGAGCTTCGCGCGCCGCACCGCGAAAGCGTATGGAACGCACCGACCGCAGCCGAGCTGCGCGCAGCCCAGCGCGAGGCCGACGCCATCCTCCGCGTCGCGGTCAAAATGCCCGCCAAGCCCGACACGCTCACCACGCGCCTCGACGCCGTGCTGCTGCACCCGGTGGCGGGATTGGCGATCCTTCTGGCGCTGCTGTTCGTGATGTTCCAAGCGGTGTTCAGCTGGGCACAGCCGATCATGGATCTGATTTCGTCCGGCTTTGACTGGCTCGGCGCGCAAGTGCACGCCGTCTTGCCGCCCGGCCTGTTGCAGAGCTTTGTCGAGAACGGCGTGATCTCGGGCGTCGGCAGCGTGATCGTTTTCCTGCCGCAGATCTTGATCCTGTTCCTGTTCATCCTGCTGCTCGAAGATCTCGGCTACATGGCGCGCGCGGCGTTCTTGATGGACCGCATCATGGGCGGCGCGGGCCTGCACGGGCGCGCCTTCATTCCGCTGTTGTCGAGCTTTGCTTGCGCCATCCCCGGCATCATGGCAACGCGGGTGATCGACAATAAACGCGACCGGCTGACGACCATCTTGGTCGCGCCGCTGATGACCTGTTCGGCGCGTATTCCCGTCTACACTCTGATCATCGCGGCCTTCGTGCCGGCGCGGCCCGTGTGGGGCCTGTTTGATCTGCAAGGCCTCGTCATGTTCGGGCTTTACGCGGCGGGGATCGTCAGCGCGCTCGGCGTGTCGTTCGTCGCGAAATACGCCTTCTGGCGCGCCGAGCCGAGCCCGCCTTTCATGCTCGAATTGCCCGATTACAAACTGCCGCGGCCCAAGAGCGTGCTGCTGGGGCTTTTCGCGCGCGCCAAAGCATTCCTGGTGCGCGCGGGCACCACGATTTTCGCGATGATGATGCTGGTGTGGTTTCTGGCCTCGTTCCCGCAAGCGCCTGCGGGCGCCACGGCTCCCGCAATCGATTACAGCCTGGCAGCCATGATCGGGCGCGCGATTCATCCCTTGCTCGCGCCCGTCGGCTTCACTTGGCAGATCAGCGTGGCGCTGATCCCCGGCATGGCGGCGCGCGAAGTGGCCGTGGCCGCGCTCGGCACCGTCTATTCCATCCAAGGTGGCAAGGAAGCGGCGGGCGCCATCGGCCATGTGCTGGCGGGGCAATGGAGTCTGGCGACCGCGCTGGCCCTACTCGCCTGGTACATCTTCGCGCCGCAATGCGCTTCGACGCTGGCCGTCATCCGTCGCGAAACGGGCAGCTGGAAATGGATGGCGGTGACCTTCGGTTACATGCTGGCGCTCGCCTATGCGGCGGCGTTCGCGACCTATCATATCGCCGTAGCCTTAGGCGCTGGGTAACCAGTTCATATTCCAGGAAAATTGCTGCGCACAAATGTCGCAGCGTGTCGTCCTTGATCTAAAATTAGAATTATTCTAATTCTTATATGCAGCTAAGAATCATCTAGGAGTAATAACCGTGCTGAGCATAGGCGACAAATTTCCCGAGTTCTCCGTAACCGGCGTGGTCTCGACCGATCCGAAAACCGCCTTCCAGCCCTTCACCCATCAGTCCGACAAGGGCCAATGGAAGATCGTGTTCTTCTGGCCCAAGGATTTCACCTTCGTATGCCCCACCGAGATCGCCGGCTTCGGCCAGCTCGCCGGCGAGTTCAAGGACCGCGACGCGGTGATCTACGGCGTGTCGGTCGACAGTGAATTCGTGCATCTGGCTTGGCGGCAGAACCACGCCGACCTCAAGCATCTGCCTTTCGCGATGCTGTCGGACCTCAAGCGCGAACTTTCGAGCGCGCTCGGCATCCTGGATCAGGACAGCGGCGTAGCCAAGCGCGCGACCTTCATCGTCGATCCCGACGGCATCATCCGCTTCGTCTACGTCACCGACATGAGCGTGGGCCGCAATCCGCAAGAAGTACTGCGCGTACTCGACGCCTTGCAGACCGATGAACTGTGCCCTTGCAACTGGCAGAAAGGCGAAGAGGTCTTGAAACCGGCCGCCTGAATGCCGCTAGCCCGCCGGTTTCCCCCTCCCCGCCGGCGGGCTCCCTTTTTCAAAGGAAAAGCAATGTCCCTCGAAGCACTGAAAGACCGTCTGCCCGAATACGCCAAGGATTTGAAGCTCAATCTGTCTTCGCTGGCCGCTGAGCCCTCGCTCAACGAGCAGCAGCGGGCTGGATGCTTCATCGCCTGCGCGCTCGCTTCGCGCAACGAGACGGCGACGAAAACGATCACCGCAGAATTCGCGCCCAAGCTCTCGCCCGAGGCACTGGCGGCCGCGCGCGCCGCCGCCAGCATCATGGCCATGAACAACATCTATTACCGCTTCACCCATTTGGCGTCCGCGCCCGATTACAAGACCATGCCGGCGCGGTTGCGCATGAACGTGATCGGCAAGCCGGGCGTCGACAAGGCGGATTTCGAGCTGTGGTGCCTGGCGGTTTCCGCCATCAACGGCTGCGGGGTGTGCATCGACAGCCACGAGAAAGTGTTGCGCCAAGCGGGCCTGACCGCCGAGCAGGTACAGACCGCGGTGCGCATCGCCGCCGTGGTACATGCCATCGCGGCGACGCTTGACGGCGAAGAACACACGGCCGCGTTTGCGGCGCTTGCGGCCTAAACCGGCGGCGGATTGCGTTCGGCGAAACCGCGCTGGTGCCAATACGGATAAGCGGGCACACGCGCGCTCGCCGCATCCAGCGTGGCGATATGCTCGGCCGTGAGCGACCAGCCAACCGCGCCCAGATTGTCGCGCAATTGCTGCTCGTTGCGCGCGCCGATGATGACGGTCGAGACCGTCGGCCGCACCAGCAGCCAATTGATGGCGATCTGCGGCACGCTTTTGCCGGTTTCCGCAGCAACCGCGTCGAGGGCATCAACCACGCGGAAGACATATTCATCGTCGGCCGGCGGGCCGAAATCGTTGTTGCTCTGATCGCGGCGGCGGCTGACCTCCGGCAAAGGCTGGCCGCGGCGGATCTTGCCCGTCAGCCGTCCCCAGCCGAGCGGCGACCACACCATCGCACCGACGCCTTCGGCAAGGCCGAGCGGCATCAGCTCCCATTCGTAATCGCGCCCGACCAGCGAGTAATAAGTCTGGTTGGCCACATAGCGCGGGAAGCCGTAGCGGTCGGCGACCGCCAGGCCCTTCATCAAATGCCAGCCGGAGAAATTCGAGACGCCGAGATAGCCGATCTTGCCCTCTCGCACCATTTCGTCGAGCGTCGAGAGCACTTCTTCCTGCGGCGTCATCGCGTCGAAGCCGTGCAGCTGGAAGAGGTCGATGTAATCGGTGCCGAGGCGCTTGAGCGAGCCTTCCACCGCGCGGCGCAGATGATGGCGCGACGAGCCGACATCGTTCGGGTCATCGCCGCTGCGGAACGTCGCCTTGGTGGAGATCAGCACCTTGTCGCGCCGGCCCTTGATCGCCGCACCCAGCACTTCTTCCGCCGCGCCCTCGGAATAAACGTCGGCGGTATCGAACATGGTGAGCCCGGCCTCCAGGCAAACGTCGACCAGCGCGGTCGCCTCTTTCGGGCCCAGCCTGCCCCAGGTCTTGAGAAACCCGACGCCGCCGAACGTCCCCGTTCCCAGTGTCAACACCGGAACCTTGAAGCCCGAACGGCCCAATTGACGATATTCCATGTGAAATTCCCTGTTTTGCCTCGTAGCCAAGATCGGTATTCGCCGGCCCAGTTTCAACCGCGCACGTGGCGCGGCGCGGTCACAATTCTGGCAATGCCGGCTTCAGCCGCCCACCGACGCGCAGCGGCTCTATGCGCGTGGCAAGGCCGTTTGCAGCGGTCACCACGAACACGGCGCAGAGCGTCGCCGGTCCGTTCGCCGGCGTGAAGCGGGCCGAGTGCATTTTTTTCACGAAGCGCTGCACCGGCTCGAACTTGTCCATGCCGATCACGGAGTCGTAATCGGCCGAGGCGCCCGCGTCGGTCAGATAGGCCGTACCGCCGGGGAAGATTTGCGCGTCGGCCGTTGGGATATGCGTATGGCTGCCGACCACCAGGCTAGCGCGGCCGTCGCAGAACTGACCCATCGCCATCTTCTCGCTGGTCGCCTCGGCGTGCATGTCGATGACGATCGCGTCCGCCCCTTCGCCCAGCGGACAGGCGGTCAACTCAGCCTCGGCTGCGGCGAAAGGATCGTCGAGCGGATCCATGAAGACACGACCCATCAGGTTCAGCACCAGCACGCGCGCGCCGGCACGGGTTTCGTAAAGCCCCGCGCCCTTGCCGGGCGTGCCCGGCGGATAATTGCGCGGCCGCAAGATGCGGTCCTCGTGCTCGATGAAGGAGAGAATCTCCTTCTGATCGGCCCAGTGATTGCCGCTGGTGAGGCAGTCGATGCCGCAGGCGAACAGATCGTCGGCCACCGCGCGGGTGAGGCCGAAGCCGCCCGCCGCGTTCTCGCCGTTGGCGATCACGAAATCGAGCCCGAGCTGCTCGCGCAAGCGCGGCAATTGTGCGGCCACGACCTCGCGCCCCGGCCGGCCCATGATATCGCCGATGAACAGAATATGCATGGCTGCGTGTATCGCAAATGAAGGCGCCGTGTGCAATTCCTCTGCGGCCGGCGCCGACCGTGCTATAGGGGGCGGCCCTCCAGCGGAAAAAGCCGTGAGCGTCCTCGTCTTCGATTTCTTCGGCGTGATCTGTTCCGAAGTCGCGCCCCTTCTGTTCCCCAAATACCTGCCGCCGGAGCGCGCGATCGAAGTCCGGCACAGCTTGTTGCATCAGGCCGATCTCGGCCTGATCACGCAGGACGAGTTCTTCGCGCGGCTCGCCGGTGAGACGGGCGCGCCCAAAGCGACGCTGGAAGCCGAATTCCTGTCCTATGCCAGGATCGATCATGCCGTCGTGGCGTTGATCGAGGATTTGCGCCGCATGCATCGCGTGGCGCTGCTGACCAACGCGATCGTGCCCTATGTGCGCGAGGTCCTGGCACGCGACGATCTCGAACGGTTGTTCGAGACCATCCTGGTGTCGGCGGAAGAGCATCTGGCCAAGCCCGACCCCAAGTTCTACCGACGGCTGTTGGAGCGGATGGCGACCAAGCCGCAAGATGCCACGATGATCGACGACAACCCCGACAATATTACCGCAGCCGGGACCCTGGGGATGGGGGGTATCGTCTTCGTCTCGGCAACGCAGCTTGCCAAGGAACTTGCCGGCCTTCCCGGATCCTAGATCGGAAACCGCATGACCCGCGCGATGGTCCTCAGGTTTCTTGTCTGGTTCGTCATCATCGCGGCGATGATGTTCGCGTCCACTGGCAACGGTCTTGCCGGCTACAACGACTATGCCGCGCGGGTGCCTACCGGCTGGTGCCTTACGTTTGGTGAGCGCCTGACTACGCGCAGGCGTGATTTGCGCTATTATGCCCGTTGCGGCTGCGTTCGATTGGCCGCCTGTTCCCGTTGCAGCAACAGGAGATGACGATGTCGGAGATGAATGTTCGCATCGCGCTCGCGGCGGTCCTTTGCCTTTGCCTGTCCGCTTCGGGCGCTTGGGCGCAAGGCATGGTGCCCAATCGCGGAATGTTCATTCCCTGCCCGGACCCGATAAGGGTCAAGATGACGCCCATTCCCGATCCGCTGCCCGGCGGCTGGGCGCCCAGCGAAAACCCCTTCAACGTCACGCTCGATCCGTTGAACTTGCCGCGCGTCGAGCGCAACACGCTGATCTGCTATTACAGGGCGCTCAACCAGCCGGCCGCATTCGGGATTTATCAAGGCACGGGCGGCCGCAAATGCGTCGTCAGTGCCAACCACAAGGGCTTCGACTGCATGCCTTAAAACCGGCGCACGCCGTTTTCGGTAACGATGGCGTCGAGCCGCCGGTCGTGGGGCTGGCGCGGCAGTTCGCTTACTTCCTGGCCGGCATAAGCGACGCCAACGGCGTACGCGCCGCCTTGTTCCGCCAAGGCCTCGAGCGTGCGGTCGTAATAGCCTGCACCGTAACCGAGGCGATAGCCCGCACGGTCGAAGGCGAGCAGCGGCACAAACACGATGACGGGCGTGATGGGCGGCGCTTCTTTCAGAGGCTCGGTGATGCCGAAGGCGTTGACCAGCGTGGAATCGCGCGGCGTCCAATGATGGAAGGCGAGCGGCTTGTCTTTCGCCACGATGCGCGGCAGCGCCAACGCATGGCCGCGCGCGGCCAGCGCCTCGGCCAAGAGGCGCGGATCGGCTTCGTCGCGCACCGGCCAGTAGAACGCCAACGCCGCCGCCGGCAATGCGAGCGCGTCCGCAAACGCCGCGAGGCGCTCGGCGAAATCGGGCAGCGCGCGGGAAAGTTCCGCGCGGTGGATGCGGGCGTTCTTGCGCAATTCCGGTTTTGACAGCATCGCTTTCACAAGATGGCCGGGTCACGCTCGCTTCGTCCGCTGCCCGGCCATGACAAGTTACAGTGTGGACAGGACCGCGACCGCCGTTGGAGGTGGATCCTCACGGGCCTGCCAGTGCAGGTGGGCGCCATATGTCCGAAGCCACGGCTCCGGTCAGGGACAGCTCCCGGTGAGTACCATTAAGGCCCCTGGGCATCACGTTCCTGACGCGCGGGGCAGTACCTGTCCGAAGACGAACTTAAGCCCGCGCCAGGCGCGCGGCAATGTTCTCGACGCGCTTGGCCGCCGCTTCCAGCGCGTCGGCCGCCTGCCTTTCGGACTTGTCGAGCTTGTCGTCGAGTTCGTCGCGCTCCTGCTCCAGGGCGGCGAGCTGCTTCTTCTGATGCTCGATCTGCATTTCCATCGCGTGACGCTCGTCAGCGAGCAAAAGCGCCGCCATCAGCATCAAGCGCTGGTCGCCTACTTGCCCGACCGAACCCAGAAGCTCCTTCACCTTGGTATCGACATGCTCGGCGAGTTCGCGCAGATGCTCCTCCTCGCCGTCGTCGCAAGCAATGGTGTAGGCACGCCCGTTTACCATGACGTTGACAAGAGGCATCGCAAACGTCTCCTTCGCGTAATGGCGAATGGCGAATAAGGAATAGCAAACAGAAAATCCCTTTTCGCTATTCCCTATTCGCCGTTTTCATCGGCCCAGCGCCGCGCGGATTTCGGCGATGGCGCCGTCGAGGCGGCCTTCCACTTCTTCGGTAAAGCCCGCAAGCGATCGCGATTCCTCTTCCAGTTCCGCTACGCGATGCTGCAGCCGTTCGCGCTCTTCGCTCAATTGCGTCACGCGGCCCTCGGCCTCGCCGGCCTGACTCTTTGCCTTGACGAGCGGCGCCGCCGCCGCTTCAAGGATGTCCAGCGCTTTGGCGAGACGCTCCGCCGCCAGTTCAACCCTGCTCATGGTTGCGTCTTCTCTCCCGCGGGGTTTTCCGTCGAGTCGGGACCGTAGATCAGTCAGGGCTTGCCGACAAAGCGAATTTCGGCTCTTCGCGGTAATGATACGACACGGGGCGCAATCCGAGCCGCCTGCGACAAAGCGGGACAGAGGGAATAGGGTAACTTGACGCCTTCCCCATCCGCCCGTAAGGCCGGGCCGTGTTACGTTAGCGTTACCAACCGCAGGAAGTCCGCGAAATGAGCAATTCCACCGCGCCGAGCGACCCTCTTCAGGCCAAGGCCCGCCATTTGGCCAACGCAATCAGAGCCTTGGCGATGGACGCTGTGGAAGCGGCCAAATCCGGCCATCCCGGCATGCCCATGGGCATGGCCGACGTGGCAACCGTGTTGTATGGCCACTTCCTGAAATTCGATCCATCCAGCCCCGATTGGCCCGACCGCGACCGCTTCGTGCTGTCGGCCGGCCACGGTTCGATGCTGCTTTATGCGCTGCTTTATCTGACCGGCTATCCCGGCATCACCATCGACAACCTCAAGCACTTCCGCAAGCTCGACAGTCCTTGCGCCGGCCATCCCGAATACGGCCATCTGCCGGGCGTCGAAACCACCACCGGTCCGCTTGGCCAAGGCATCGCCCATGCCGTTGGCATGGCACTGGCCGAACGAATCCTCAATGCGCGCTTCGGCAATGAGCTGGTCGATCACAAGATCTATGTGATGGCCAGCGACGGCGATCTGATGGAAGGCATCAGCCACGAGGCGATTTCGCTCGCCGGCCATCTGAAGCTGTCGAAACTGATCGTGCTGTACGACGACAACCACATCTCGATCGACGGTTCCACCTCGCTGTCCGATTCGACCAACGCTATCGAGCGCTTTGAGGCGGCGGGCTGGAACACCCGCCGGCTCGACGGCCATAACGCCGCCGATATCGTCGCGGCGCTCGAATGGGCACAGTCGAGCGACAGGCCGGTGCTGCTGGCCTGCAAGACGATCATCGGCTTCGGCTTTCCCACCCGCGCGGGGACGCAAAAAGCGCACAGCGACGCGCCGGGCGCCGAAGAAATCGCCGGCGCGCGGAAAATCCTCAATTGGCCTTACGATCCTTTTGTGATCCCTGACGACGTGGCCGCCGGCTGGCGCGCCATCGGCGCACGCGGCGCGGCCGTGCGCACGGTTTGGCTCAAGCGCAAGGCCGAATCCGCCCATGCCGCCGCCTTCGATACCGCGATCGCGGGCGAAGTGCCGGCTTCCGTCACCGCCGGCCTGATCGAATTAAAGAAGAAGATCAGCGCCGAGAAACCGTCGGTCGCCACCCGCAAGGCCTCAGAACTGGCGCTGGAAGTGATCAATGCCAATTGGCCGATCACCATCGGCGGCTCGGCCGACTTGACGCCCTCCAACAACACCAAGACCAAGGGCATGATCGACATCGCGCCGGGCGATTTCTCCGGCCGCTATATCCATTACGGCATTCGTGAGCACGGCATGGCAGCAGCGATGAACGGCATGGCGCTGCACCGAGGCATAATGCCTTACGGCGGAACCTTCATGGTGTTCTCCGATTACGCGCGGCCGGCGATCCGGCTGGCGGCGTTGATGGGCATACGTGTCGTTTATGTGATGACCCACGATTCCATCGGTCTTGGCGAAGACGGGCCGACGCATCAGCCGGTCGAGCATCTGGCCGCGCTGCGTGCGATTCCAAATCTCAACGTCTATCGTCCCGCTGATGCGGTCGAGACGGCCGAGTGCTGGGCGTTGGCTCTGGCCGACAAGAAGCGGCCTTCCATCATGGCCTTGACGCGCCAGAACTTGTCCACCCTGCGGACTGGACATAGCGATGAAAATTTGAGCGCCAAAGGCGCTTACGAACTTGTCGGTGCGCCGAACGCGAAGGTCACGCTGCTCGCTACCGGCTCGGAAGTCGAACTGGCGATGAAGGCACGCGAGCTGTTGGCGGCCGAAACCATCGCCGCACGTGTGGTCTCCATGCCCTGCTGGGAACTGTTCGAGCAGCAAAGCGAAATATATCGTGAGGCCGTGCTGGGGCCCGGCACCGTCAAGGTCGGTATCGAGGCGGCTGTGCCCTTCGGATGGGACCGTTATATCGGTCCTTCCGGCGCCTTCATCGGCATGCACGGCTTCGGCGCCAGCGGACCGTATAAGGATGTGTACCTACATTTCGGCATAACAGCCGAGGCTATCGTTCAAGCGGCAAAAAGGGCATTGAAAGCCTGAGACGGCGGGAATAAGTCAGCGCCGACGAGAAAGCGATTTGAAGGAGGCATGGCATGGCCATTCGTGTTGCAATCAACGGGTTCGGCCGCATCGGACGGCTGGTTCTGCGCTCGATCGTGGAAGCGGGCCGGCGCGACGTCGAGATCGTGGCGGTCAACGATCTGGGACCAGTGCCCACCAACGCGCATCTCTTGCGCTATGATTCGGTGCACGGGCGCTTTCCCGCCAGCGTGACCGTCGAAGGCGACATCATGAACGTCGCCGGCCACAAGATCAAAGTCACGGCCATCAAGGACCCTACCCAGCTTCCTTACAAGGAATTGGACGTCGACATCGCGATGGAATGCACCGGCCACTTTACCGCACGCGACAAGGCGGCGCTGCTCCTGCAAGCCGGCGCCAAGCGCGTTCTGGTGTCGGCCCCGTCGGACGGCGCCGACCTCACGGTGGTCTACGGCGTTAATCACGACAAGCTGACCAAGGAGCATCTGGTCGTTTCCAACGCCTCGTGCACCACCAACGGCCTGGTTCCCGTGGTGAAGGTGCTGCACGACAATTTCGGCATCGAGAAGGGGATCATGACCACGATCCACTCCTACACCAATGACCAGCCGACGCTCGATCAGCTGCACAAGGACCTTTACCGCGCCCGCGCCGCGGCGCTGTCGATGATCCCGACCTCGACCGGCGCCGCCAAGGCCGTCGGCTTGGTGCTGCCGGAACTGAAGGGCAAGCTCGACGGCATTTCGGTGCGCGTGCCCACGCCCAACGTCTCGCTGGTCGACCTCAAGGTCGTGCTCAAGAAGGCGACCACCAAGGACGAGATCAACGTGGCGATGAAGGCGGCCTCCGAAGGCGCGTTGAAAGGCATCCTCGACATCGTCGACGCGCCGCTGGTCTCGTGCGACTTCAACCACTGCCCGGCCTCGTCATCCTTCATGCCCGACCAGACCAAGGTGATCGACGGCAATCTCGCCGCGGTCTACAGCTGGTACGACAACGAATGGGGCTTCTCCAACCGCATGGTCGACACGGCCGTGGCGATGGGCAAGCTGATTTGAACCATGAGGCGCCTTCGGGCGCCTCATCCACTTTAGGATGATTGCCATGACCACCTTCCGCACCATCGACGATCTCGATGTCGCCGGCAAACGCGTGCTGGTGCGCGCCGACCTCAACGTGCCGATGAAGGACGGTGTCGTCACCGACACGTCGCGCATCGACCGCCAGGCGCCGACCATCCGCCAGCTTGCCGCTCGCGGCGCCCGTGTCATCGTCTGCTCGCATTTCGACCGGCCGAAAGGCAAGATCGTGCCCTCCATGTCGCTTCAACCGGTGGCGAAGCCGTTGGCTGAAAAAATCGGCCGGCCGGTCGCGTTCGCCAGCGATTGCGTCGGTCCCGTCGCCGAAGAGGCCGTGGCGAAGCTGAAGAACGGTGACGTCTTGCTTCTCGAAAACACCCGCTTCCACGCCGAAGAGGAAAAAAACGATCCCGAATTCGCCAAGAAACTCGCCAAGCTGGCGGATTTCTACGTCAACGACGCGTTTTCCTCGGCGCACCGCGCCCACGCCTCGACTGAAGCGATTGCGCATCTGCTGCCGAGCGTGGCAGGCTGCTCGATGCAGGCCGAGCTGACTCATCTTCAGAAGGCGCTGGAAGATCCGGAGCGGCCGCTGATGGCGGTGATCGGCGGCGCGAAAGTGTCGAGCAAGATCGCGCTTCTGGAAAACCTGGTGAAGCGCGTCGAAACGCTGGTGATCGGCGGGGCCATGGCGAACACTTTCCTGGCCGCCGAAAACATCGATGTCGGCAAGTCGCTGTACGAGCCGGACCACATCGAAACCGCGCGCAAGGTGATCGCGCTGGCGAACGACAGCGGCGCGGCGATCCTCTTGCCGAGCGATGCCGTGGTGGCCAAGGAATTCAAGGCCAACGCCGATACGCGCACCATACCGGTCAAGAACGTCGCCAAGGACGAGATGATCCTCGACGTCGGCCCCGCGACCATCGCGGAATTCGGCAGGTTCCTGCTCAACACCAGGACGCTGGTCTGGAACGGTCCGCTCGGCGCCTTCGAGACCCCTCCCTTCGAAAAGGGCACGGTCGCGGCGGCGAAGATGGTGGCGGCGCGCACCAAGGCCGGCGATCTATTGTCGGTGGCGGGCGGCGGCGACACGGTGGCCGCGCTCAACCTGGCCGGCGTGACGGACGAGTTCTCTTACGTCTCGACGGCGGGCGGCGCGTTCCTCGAATGGCTCGAAGGCCTCGAGCTCCCGGGGGTCGCGGCGCTGATGGTGAAACCCGATTGATCGGACGTAGGCGATGAGCGAGGCGGTCCAGGAAATCTTGAGCTGGTACGAAAGCGACAATCCGGGCGTGAAGACCAATCTCGCCCGGATGCTCTACCACGGCCGCCTCGCCGGCACCGGCAAACTGGTCATCCTGCCGGTGGACCAAGGCTTCGAGCACGGGCCGGACCGCTGCTTCATCGCCAATCCGCCGGCTTTCGACCCCCGCTATCACTTCCAGCTGGCGGTCGAGGCGGGGCTGTCGGCCTTCGCCTCGCCGCTCGGCATGCTGGAATCGGGCGCGGCGACCTACGCCGGGCGCATACCGCTGATCCTCAAAGTCAACAGCGCCAATCTGCTTTATCCCAAGGCCGCACCGAAAACCCAAGCCGTTACCGCTGCGGTGAAGGATGCCTTGCGGCTTGGCTGCGTGGCGGTTGGCCTCACCGTCTATCCCGGCTCCTCGATGTCGTTCGAGATGTTCGAAGTGGCGCGCACCTTCGTGGCCGAGGCCAAGGAGCACGGGCTTCCCACCGTCATCTGGTCCTACCCGCGCGGCGAAGACCTTTCCACCGCGGACGAGACGGCCATCGACGTCTGCGCCTATGCGGTGCAGATCGCCGCGCTTCTGGGCGCTCATGTCATCAAGGTGAAGCTGCCCACTGCGCATATCGAAGCCAAGGACGTGGTCGAGCTTTACAAGAAAGGCGATGTCAAGATCGCAACCCTCGCCGAGCGCGTGGCGCATGTGATGCAGGCCGCGTTTGCCGGACGGCGCATCGTGGTGTTCTCGGGCGGCGGAAAAAAAGGCGATGATGAGATCGTCGAGGAAGCCCGCGCCATCAAGGCGGGCGGCGGCTTTGGCTCGATCATCGGGCGCAATTCCTTCCAACGCTCCAAGCCGGAGGCGCTAGCGCTGCTGGATAAGCTGGTTCAGGTGTATAAATAGGCGGCATGAGCGAACGCTGCCGCCTTTATCTGATCACGCCGCCAAAGCTCGCGCCACATGGCTTTGCCGAGCAATTGAAGCGCGCCCTCGCCGGCGGCGATGTCGCCTCGCTGCAATTGCGCTTGAAGGGCGCGGCTGACGACGAAATCGCGCGCGCGGTCGAAACCCTGTTGTCGATCGCGCAGCGCGCCGATGTCGCCTTCATCCTGAACGACCGACCGGACCTCGCCGCGCGACTCGGTTGCGACGGGGTGCATGTCGGACAGGAAGACGCCAGCTATGCGGAAGCGCGCGCGGTGGTCGGCAAGGACCGCATCGTCGGGATTACCTGTCACGCCTCGCGCCATCTGGCGATCGAAGCGGCGGAAGCGGGCGCGGATTATGTCGCCTTCGGCGCTTTCTTTCCCACCGCGACCAAAGAAGCCAAGACGCACGCGGAGATCGACCTGCTCGAATGGTGGGCGGAGTTGATGGTGGTGCCGTGCGTCGCCATCGGCGGGATCACGGTTGCGAACGCGCCAGCACTGATCGAAGCGGGCGCCGATTTCCTGGCCGTGTCGTCGGGCGTGTGGAACCATTCTCAAGGCCCCGAAGCCGCTGTGAGGTCCTTCAACGCGCTGTTTTGATTGGCGAATAAAATAGCCGCGACGGATGGTCCGCTGCGCTTGGCAGCGGCGCGGCGAGACAATATTGGTAAGACGCAACCGACGAGGACGCCATGACGACGATCGAAAAGGAATCCGCCACAGGTTTGAAGCCCGGTGTGGTGAGCGGCGCGGACTATCTCAAGCTGGTAGAGGCCTGCAAGAGCGGCGGCTACGCGCTGCCCGCGGTCAACATCGTCGGCACCAGCGTGATCAACGCGGTGCTGGAGACCGCGGCCAAGGCCAAGTCCGACGTCATTATCCAGATGTCGAACAGCGGCGCGCGCTTTTATGCCGGCGAAGGCATGCCCGACGCCCACAGAGCCCGCGTGCTCGGCGCCACCTCGGCCGCCCATCACGTGCATCTCTTAGCGCAGGACTACGGCGTCTGCGTGGTGCTGCACACCGATCACGCCAACAAGAAGCTGGTGCCCTGGGTCGAAGGGCTGCTGGCAAAAAGCGAGGAGCATTTCGCCAAGACCGGCAGGCCGCTGTTCTCCTCGCACATGCTCGACCTGTCGGAAGAGCCGATCGACGAAAACCTCGCGATCTGCGCGCGCATTCTGAAGCGCATGGCGCCGCTCGGCATGAGCCTGGAAATCGAACTCGGCGTCACCGGCGGCGAGGAAGACGGCATCGGCCACGAGATGAGCGAGGGCGACATCGGCAACCCCAAGCTCTACACCCAGCCCGAGGACGTGCTGAAAGCGTACGACACGCTATCGCCGATCGGGCCGTTCTCGGTGGCGGCGAGTTTCGGCAATGTGCACGGCGTCTACGCACCGGGCAATGTGAAGCTGCGCCCGATCATCCTCAAGAATTCGCAAGCGCTGGTCGCCAAGACCCACGACCTTGCCGACGACAAGCCGCTCAACCTCGTCTTCCATGGCGGTTCCGGCACTTCGACGGACTTGATCCGCGAAGCGGTGGGCTATGGCGTGTTCAAGATGAACATCGACACCGACCTGCAGTTCGCCTTCGCCCATGCGGTGGCGGCGCAGATCGACGCCAATCCGCGCGCCTTCAAGTATCAGGTCGATCCCGACGACCAGAAGCCCTACAAGAAGCTCTACGACCCGCGCAAATGGCTGCGTGCCGGCGAACTCGGCATCATCGCGCGGCTGGAAGAGGCAATGGCCGATTTGGGCTCGGTCGGCAAGTCGCTGGCAGCGGCTTAACCTCGCTTGTCATTCCCGGCCGAGCGATCCGTCAGGATCGCGAGGGGAAGGGAACCCAGGTGGTTTGGACCTGACCCGGTCTATCTACCTGGGTCCCCTTGTAACTTGTTTTGTGCCGGATCGGATAAGATAGCTGATGCGGTGGCGGGCGGAAGACCGCAGTCCCTTGGGGCATTGCAAGCCCGTGGGAAGCCAGGCTCTCCGCCCGCTGTTCCATCGAACCCGAACAGTCGCTTGGGCCGCAAGAAGCGAAGCCCGATTGCGCAAGGAGGGGTGAAGATGGAAGCCATCGTTGTTGGTATCGACGTATCGAAGAACACGTTGGAGGTGCACGTTCATCCGGCCGGTGAGGCGTTCGCCGTTGCGCGGAACGCCGACGGCATTGATGCGCTGATCACCAGAATCGCGCCGCTGGGAGTTCATGCGGTAGCGGTGGAAGCGACCGGCGGATTTGAGACCGTGGTGGCCGCGAGCCTGGGAGGCGCGGGCCTGCCGGTCATCGTCGTCAATCCGGCCCAGTGCGTGCCTTTGCTCAGGCTCTGGGCAAGCGCGCCAAGACCGATCCGATCGACGCGGCGGTGATCGCCCGCTTCGTCGAGGCTACCAAGCCGCAAATCCGCCCTTTGCCCGACGAAGACACGCGTCTGCTGGCAGAGCTTGTCACCCGACGTCGGCAGATCATCCAGATGATCGTGGCCGAGAAGCAACGCGAACGCCAGATGCCCACACGCCATCTGAAGAAGAGTGCCGCCCGTCTTATCAAAGCTCTGGAAAAGGAGCTCGACGTTCTCAATACCGACATCGACGATAGTGTGCGCGGCTCGCCGGTGTGGCGCGAGAAGGAAGACCTGCTCCAAAGCGTTCCTGGCGTTGGGCCGGTCGTCGCCCGTTCCCTCCTGGCAGAAATGCCCGAGCTGGGGACACTCACACGACGAGAGGTCGCAAGCCTCGCGGGCTTGGCTCCTTGGACCAGGCAGTCTGGAAAATGGCGCGGCAAGAGCTTCACCGGCGGCGGACGATCCAGCGTTCGCACCACACTGTTCATGGCCGCGATGGTTGGCGCTCGCTGCAACCCTGCCCTCAAAGCCTTCCATCACCGTCTCATCGCTGCCGGAAAACCAAAACTCGTTGCCCTCATCGCCGTCGCTCGAAAGCTCCTCACCATCCTCAACGCCATCCTCAGAGACAAATCCCCATGGCAAACCGCTTGACTTCCAAGACAGTCGCTTCCCTTCGCGTTGCTATCGCAACGCTCAGCCGGGGATGACAATGTGGTTTGACCCTGCTATCACCCGCCCGCTCTTTCTCATCGACCGAACCTTCACCCCGCGCCGGAGGCGCGTTCCTTATGTCCAAGATCGCAGGCAATGAAATCCGCCCTGGAACGCTCATCGAGCACAATGGCGGACTGTGGATCGCGGTGAAGACCCAGGCGGTCAAGCCCGGCAAGGGCGGCGCCTACAACCAGGTCGAACTCAAGAACGTCATCAACGGCACCAAGCTCAACGAGCGCTTCCGCGCCGACGAAGGGGTGGACGAGGTCTATCTCGAAAAGAAGGACTATCAATTCCTTTACGCCACCGGCGACATGCTGACCTTCATGGACATCGAAAGCTACGAGCAGATCGAAATCGAACGCGATTTCATCGGCGAGCGCGCGCAGTTCCTGCAAGACGGCATGAAGGTGCTGGTGCAGACCTATGAGGGCAAGCCCATCGGCGTGCAGCTGCCGATCCAGGTGACGCTGACCGTGGTGGAAGCCGATCCCGTGCTGAAAGGCGGCACCGCGGCGCCGTCCTATAAGAGTGCTGTGCTGGAGAACGGGATGAAAATCCAAGTCCCGCCTTTCATCGAGGCGGGCACCAAGATCGTGGTGGCGACCGAAGACGGTTCTTACGTCCGGCGCGCCGAATAATGCCCTACATTTCCCCCGCCCTGAACGTGATGTCGGCCGCGGCGCGCAAAGCCGGGCGCGGGCTGATCCGCGATTTCGGTGAGCTCGAGAACCTGCAGGTCTCGCTGAAAGGCCCGGCCGATTTCGTCTCCACCGCCGACGAGCGCACCGAGCGCATCCTGATCGAGGAGCTGTCGCGCGCTCGGCCCGGCTACGGCTTTCTCGGCGAGGAAGGGGGAGCGCGCGAAGGCCCCGACAAGACACACCGCTTCATCGTCGATCCGATCGACGGCACCACCAATTTCCTGCACGGCATCCCGATCTTCGCTATCTCCATTGCCTTGGAGCGGGAAGGCCAGCTGGTTTCCGCCGTGGTCTACAATCCCGTGGTTGACGAGATGTACCTGGCCGAAAAGGGCCATGGCGCCTATCTCAACAACAAGCGGCTGCGCGTAGCGGCGCGCAAATCGCTGGCCGAATCGCTGTTCGCGACCGGCGCCCCGTTCATGGGCCGACCCGGCCACGCCCGCTTCCTCGCCGAGATCAAGGCGGTGATGGGACGAAGCTCAGGCATCCGGCGCTGCGGCGCGGCCTCGCTTGATCTGGCGGGCGTAGCCTCGGGCCGATTCGACGGCTTTTGGGAGCGCGGCCTGAACCAGTGGGATATGGCCGCCGGTATCCTTTTGGTGCGCGAGGCGGGCGGCATCGTCACCGATCTCGAAGGCGGTCCGCGTGCATTGGACGCAGGCCAGGTGCTTGCCGCCAACGAATCGCTGCACCCCCAGCTCCTGAAACTTCTGACAGAGGCCGGGGACGAAGGTTGAGGGCCGTGCACGAGGCGTCTATGGTTGTGCGTCGAACCGACTGGACTTTGATCCGCTCGATGCGCCTTGCTACCATGCCGTTTGCCGCCTTGGCGGCTTTTATCGCCTTCACCGCGCCCGCCGCGGCCCAGCTGTATCCGGGCGAGGACGTGACGGTGAACCCCGCCGGCGCGGGGACGCAGGTGCTGCTCTATCCCGGCGGACGCTATGGACGATTGGTTCATCCTTTGCTGCAGCCAGGCCAGCAGAACGGGCCGATCCATCTTCACATGCCGCCGGGCAAGCACCACGTGGTGACGGAGGCCGTGGCGCGGCAAGAACCGCCTAAGGTGCATCACCGGGCGACAGCCGCGGCCGCGCCGGTCCAGCAGCCTCAGCGCGAGGCTGTGTCGCCGCAAGGAACCGGCTCGACGCTCAACGATTTCGAGAACCTCGAGACGCTGGGCGCCGCCAAGCCGGCCGAACCGCCGCCGCAGCGCGTGGCAAAGACCGAGCCGCCGTCGGTGCACACGCTCGAAAAGCCGGAACGCAAATCGCAGACCTCTGATTACGGCCGCAAACGCGACACCGTGCTGTTCGCGACCGGCGCCAGCGATCCGTCGGATTCGGCGATCGACACAGTCAAGTCGCTGGCAGCCGAACTCAGTGGTCCGCTTTCCGACGGCTCGGTCAAGATTCAGCTCTACGCGTATGGCGGCGAGCGCGGCGACAAATCCTCGGACTCGCGGCGACTGTCGCTCAAACGCGCAATCGTGGTGCGCCAGCTGTTGATCGACAACGGCGTGCCTTCGGACCGTATCGATGTGCACGCCATGGGCGGCGTCGATGACAAAGGTCCAGCGGACCGAGTTGATATTTTCCTAAAAAGCTAACCTCCAGGCATCAGGCCGGTCGTCAGGTCGACGCCTTTGGCCTCGCGCCCGAAGCCCGCGAGCAAGGCGATGGCCAAGGCGGCCGCGATCGCCACACCTGCAAGCGCCAGCGAATAGTCGCCCCCGTGGCTTTCGGCGATCCTGGCCTGCATGACGGCGTTGTAAGACGCGATGAAATTGCCAAGCTGATAGACCGTGCCGGCAAAGGCGCCGCGGATGGCGGGCGGCGACAATTCGTTGAGATGGACAGGGATCACGCCCCAGGCCCCTTGCACGAAGAATTGCAGCAGGAACGCGCCCACTGCCAGCATCGCGGCAGTCTCGGAATAGGCCCAGAGCCATACCGTCGGAATGGCGAGCAGCGCTGCCAACGCGATCGCCTTCCTGCGCCCAAGCGCCTGGCTGATCGAGCCGAAGGCAAGCCCGCCCAGGATCGCCCCCACATTGTAGATCACCGCGATGGCGCCTGCCATCGCGTGATCGAAATGGCGCTGCTTTTCCAGGAAACTGGGATAAAGGTCCTGCGTGCCGTGACTGAAGAAATTGAATGCCGTCATCAACGCGATGGCGTAGAGCGCCAGCCTCAGATACCCGGCGAAGCTGCGCGGATCGAATTTGAAAGTCGGCCGCTCGCGCTTGACAGCCGGCGACTCCGGCACCTTGGCGCGGATGTAAAGGATGAGCAGCGCGGGCAAGAGTCCGACCATGAACATGCCGCGCCAGCCGAGCTCGGGATAGAACAGCGCGAACACGGCTCCGGCCAACAGATAGCCGGACGGATAGCCCGATTGCAGCGCGCCCGACACCAGGCCGCGGGCGTTTTGCGGGATCGTCTCCATGGTCAGCGCGGCACCGATGCCCCATTCCCCGCCCATCGCCACGCCGAACAGCGCGCGGATGGCGAGGAACGCGGTTAAGTTCGGCGCGAAGGCAGTGGCGAAACCGATCAGTGAATAGAGCGCCACGTCCAGCATCAAAATCGGTCGGCGTCCAAAACGGTCGGCGAGCAGGCCGAAGAACAACGCGCCCAAGGGCCGCAGCGCCAAGGTCAGCGTCACCGCGAAAGCGACCTTGGACAGCGGCACGCCGAAGGACGCGGCCACGTCCGGCATCACGAAAACGAGCAGGAAGAAATCGAAGGCGTCGAGCGTCCAGCCGAGATAGCTGGCGACCACGACGTGCCGCTGCGGCGGCGTCCAGCCTTTCCAAGCGCTGATTGTCACAGTTTTCCCCTATTCTCTCGCGCCATCATGCCCGAAAACCGCGGCGATGGCGCCTCTCGACCAGCGTCGACGGCGGACCGGGCGGCGTCTACGGCAACATCACCTACCGCTGGTAATTCACGTCACACGAACGTCGCTCAAGCGGTCGACCGCCCTGAGCGGCGGGAACAGCCTCAGCCACAATGCCGCGACGCACAACGTACCGAGCCCGCCGATCACCACCGCCGGAATGGTGCCGAACCAAGCCGCAGTGATCCCGGATTCGAATTCGCCCAATTCGTTGGAGGCGCCGATGAACAGCGAGCTCACCGCGCCGATGCGTCCGCGCATCTCGTCGGGCGTCGCAGAGTTGATCAGCGCCGAACGCACGAAGACGCTGATCATGTCCGAAGCGCCGAGCACGGCGAGAGCGGCAAGCGACAACAGGAAATTCCGCGACAGACCGAAGATGATGGTGGCAAGGCCGAACACGATCACTGCGGCGAACATCTTTGAGCCGCTGCCGCGGTCAAGCGGCTTCCTGAGCAACCACAGCGCCATCGCGGCGGCGCCCAAGGCGGGCGCGCTGCGCAACAGGCCGAGTCCCATCGGACCCGTATGCAGAATGTCGCGCGCGAAAATCGGCAGAAGCGCGGCCGGTCCTCCCAGCAGCACGGCGAACAGGTCGAGCGAGACGGCGCCGAACATCACTGACCGGTCGCGCACGAAGCGCACGCCTTTAATGACACGCTCGAGCCGCGTGGCCTCGTTCGCCACCGCGCCGCTGCGCCGACGTCCGCCGAGCGTGAAGGTGCACACCCCGGCGATCAAGAAACAAGCGGCGCAGACGCTGTAGGTCGCAACCGGTCCGAAGACGTACAGAAAGCCGCCCAGCGCGGGGCCTACGATCACCGCCGTCGTGAAGACGGAGGAACCGAGCGCAATGGATCGCGCCAGCTTCTCCGGCGGCACCAGGAACGCCAGCAGCGACTGTCCCGCCGGTCCCGAAAAGCCGCGCCCGGCGCCGAACAGGATCAGCACCGCGTAAAACGCCGCCGCGCTTGCGACACGCGCCAAGCTGAGTCCCAGAAACAACAGACTGCATATGCTGGCCATCAAGAGCGCCGCCCCCAAGACGCGGCGCTGGTCGAAGCGGTCGGCGAGCTCGCCCGCCGGCAAGGTCAAGAGGAACATCGGCGCGAATTGGCAAAGCCCGACCAGACCGAGCGCCAACGGCGTGCGCTCCATCTCGTAGATCTGCCAACCGATGGCGACCGATTGCACCTGCATAGCGACGGTCAGCAAGAACCGTCCCAGCTGGAAGACGACGAAGTCGCGCCGGCGGTAGACGGAAGGCGCAGCGCTCATGCCTTCTGCCGGTTCCGCCATTCTTGGCGCGTGATGGTCCAGATGTCGGTCGCGTAGCTATTTCCGCCGACGACGATGTCGTGCCGCGCACCCTTGCTCTCGCCGATCCGTCGCGCCACCGCCTGGGAAGGTTTGTTCTCCGGATCGATCAGGGAAATGATGCGGTCCTCGGGCTGGGTGAGAAAAGCGTATCGCAGCGCGGCCTCGGCCGCCTCCGTCGCGTAGCCCTGGCCCCAATAAGACCTGCCGAGCATCCAGCCGACTTCAAGTCCCGGCCAGCCTTCCGGATTGATCAGGCCGACGCGGCCGAGGAAGGCGCCGTCGGATTTGCGCTCGACCGCCCAGGTTCCGTAGCCGCGCATGGTCCAATGGCCGATCATGATGGATAGCGTCCGCCAGGCATCGGCGCGCGACATCGGTACTCCATGCAGAAAACGCACGACTTCGGGATCGGCCATGAAGGCGGCGAAGGGCTCGAAGTCCGTGGGCCGGTATTCGCGCAGGGTCAGCCGTTCGGTGAAGAGGCGGGGGATCATGGAGTCTCTCTACTGAAACATTCCGTAATTGTCGCGCAATGCCTTGTGGGGCGCGTCGGCCGCGACAAATCACGACAAAAATCACGCAAAAGATACGCGCGGCGGGACTGGGCGGTCTTGCGATAACCGGTAACCGGTTCCAATCTTTTCCTCAAGAGGTAGACGACCGGAGATGGACCATGAAGACGGTCAAACTGTTCAGGCTCGCAGGCGCGCTGGCCATCATATTGGCGGCGGCCGCGCCGGCGGCAAGCATGGCCGAACCGTCGCACGCCATGCCGGCGCATTACGCGCTGAGCGATCACACGCTGCTGTCGCACCACAATACCGTTTGGTACAAAGGCCATTGGCGCTTCGAACGCGGTCAATGGATCTGGGTCTCGGGCATGTGGCTGGCGCGGTAAATGAGCGCTAAGAGGACGCCGGCGCCTTCGCTTATTGCAGGTGGATCATAATGATGTTGGCGCCGTCCCTGACCATGAACTTAGTCCTGTCGAAGCCTGGCGCGGTCAACACCGGTTTGGCGTCGTTGGAGAAGCCATAGGGTTCGAGCGGCAAGCCAAGCCAGTTCTGGTCGAATTTGCCGTTGCGGTTGACGTCCTGATAGGTCTTCACGCCATAAACGCCCGGTTTGATGTTCTGCAGCGTGACGTTCGTTTCCGGCGCGATCGCCGGCACAATGGCGCCAGCCAGCGGTTCGGCATCGTCGTTTGACCAAGAGGCCTGGTCGTACAAGGCGACGTGCAGATCGCCGCCTTTCTTGTCGATGTTCTCGACTTTGACGGTCAGCGTCGCCGCGGATGCAGACGCCATGCACAGCAATATGGCCAAAGCGAAACGCAACACCGGATCATCCCCTCAGACGCCCGCCGTTACCTCCGCATAGTATGGCAATTTGCAAGCCTCAGGCGAGTCTGGGATCGAGCTTCTTGCAGGCTTCGATGAGACCTTTCACCGCATCCGCTGATTTCATCAGCGCGGCTTTTTCCGCCTCGGTCAGCTCGAGCTCGACGATGCGCTCCACGCCCTTCTCGCCGATCACCGCGAGCACGCCGACGTAAAGATCCTTGATGCCGTAAGCGCCGTCGAGGTGCGCCGCCACGGGCAACACGCGCTTCTTGTCCTTCAGAAAGCTCTCCGCCATGACGATGGCTGAGGCCGCGGGCGCGTAATAGGCCGAGCCGGTCTTGAGCAAGCCTACGATCTCAGCGCCGCCGTCGCGCGTGCGCTGCACGATCTGATCGAGCTGTTCCTGCTTGATCCAGCCCATCCTGACGAGTTCGGGCAGCGAAATGCCGGCCACCGTCGAAAAGCGCGGCATCGGCACCATGGTGTCGCCGTGGCCGCCGAGTACGAAGGCTGTAACGTCCTCGACGCTCACCTGCATCTCTTCGGCGAGGAAATGGCGGAAGCGCGCGCTGTCGAGCACGCCCGCCATGCCGACAATCATCTCGGGGCCATGGCCGGAGAATTTCTGCAAGGCCCAGACCATGGCGTCGAGCGGATTGGTAATGCAGATCACGAAGGCGTCCGGCGCATAGCTCTTGATGCCTTCGCCCACCGCCGCCATCACCTTGAGATTGATGCCGAGCAGGTCGTCGCGGCTCATGCCGGGCTTGCGCGGCACGCCGGCTGTTACGATCACCACGTCGGCGCCGGCGATGTCGGCATAGGAATTGGTGCCTTTCAGCGTCGCGTCGAACCCTTCCACCGGCGCCGACTGAGCGATATCAAGCATCTTGCCCTGGGGCAGACCTTCGACGATGTCGAACAAGACGACGTCGCCAAGCTCCTTGAGGCCGATCAGATGGGCGAGCGTGCCGCCGATCTGTCCGCCGCCGATCAGCGCGATTTTCCTGCGGGGCATAAGGGGGTCCTTTCGAGGGGGCCGATGGCTATTAGCGTGCACAGCGCTTCGGCGCAACCGACGAAAAACCGGACGGACGCAAGGCGTCCGCCCGGTTTCCCTTTATGCCCGATGGGTCTCAGATCGCCTGCTTCAGCTCCTTGGCGGGGCGGAAAGCGACCTTCTTCGACGCCTTGATCTTGATCTGCTCGCCCGTTGCGGGATTGCGGCCCATGCGCGCCGGGCGCTTGCGCACCATCAAGATGCCCAGCCCGTTGAGGCGCACGCGCGCGCCTTTCTTCAGATGCTTGGTGATGAGCCCGATCGCCTCTTCGATGATGGCCAGCGAGGCCTTGTTCGACAGCTCGTGCTTGGGGGCGATCTGCGCCGCCAATTGGCGCGTGGAGACCGTCTCGACCTTGGGCTTGGCGGGGGCGGGCACGCCCGCGGCGACTGCGACTGCGGCTTTTGCCATTGTGTTGTTCCTTTGCGAATCAGGAAAGATGCCCAATTCTATTGCATTTCCGGCAAAGGCAAGATGGGGGCTGGCAAGAAAAAGCCGTAAAATGGGCCTATTCTGGGGATGAAGTTCAGCCGACGCCCACGAAACCGCCCATTTGGCGATTCCAGAGGCGCGCATAGGCGCCGTTCTTGGCCAGCAAATCCTTGTGGGGACCGTCTTCCAGGATGCGCCCGTTCTCCAGATAGACGATGCGGTCCATGCCGGCGATGGTCGATAGCCGGTGGGCGATGGCGATCACCGTGCGCCCCTGCATCAGCGCCCACAGCGCTTCTTGGATCAGATGCTCGCTTTCGGAATCGAGCGAGGAGGTCGCCTCGTCCAGCACCAGGATGCGCGCGTCCTTCACCAAGGCGCGGGCAATGGCGACGCGCTGGCGCTCGCCGCCCGACAGCTTGATGCCCTGCTCGCCGACGATGGTGTCGTAACCGTCCTCGCGCGAGAGGATGAAGTCGTGGGCGTAGGCGTCCCGCGCCGCGCGCGTGACTTCGCTTTCGCCGGCGTCGGCGCGGGCGTAGCGGATGTTGTCGCGAATGGCTCTGTGAAACACACCCGGCGATTGGGGCACTTCGGCGATCGCCTCGTTGAGTGAATCCCAGCCAATCTCGGCGATGTTCTGACCGTCGACGTAAATGGTGCCGGATTGCGGGTCGTATTGCCGGCGCAACAGCCTCACCAGCGTCGACTTGCCGGCGCCCGACGGCCCGACCAGCCCGACCTTCTCGCCCGGTTTGATGACGAGATTGAGATCGTCGAACACCGCCTTGCTGTCCTGATGGGCGAAGCGCACATGCTCGAAGCGGATGGCGCCTTGCGTTACTTTCAGCGGCGTGGCCCCCGGTTTGTCGACGATCTCGTGCTGTTGCGTTACGAGTTCGAGCGCCTCGCTCAGCGTACCCACCTGCTCGAAATATTCGAGCATGCGAAACGACAGGTCCTGCACACTGCGTGCAATCTGATTGCCGAGCATGAAGACCATGATGAAGATACCGGCGTTCGTATGGCCGAGATACCAGTCGCGCGCTGTCACGAAAACCAGCGTCAGCATGAAGGCCATCGTCGCCAAATGCATGAACGAGCGCATCGCGACGAGAAAAGTGCGCAATCGACGCGAGGCGTTCATCTCGGCGGCAAGGAAATGCGACAGGAAGCGCCGTTCGTAAGCCGCCTTGGCGAAGGCGCGGATCAAATCGGCGTTTGAGATCGCATCGACCAGCCGGCCGGTTGAGGTGGAAACTTCGTCGGAGAACACCTTGGAAAGTTTCACGCAGCGCCGCGCCAGCGCGATCACGATGGACAGATAAAGCGTGGCCCATATGATCAAGATCAACGCATAGACTGGTTGCGCCAAGAACATCAGCACAGCGCCGAGCAGCAATGTGCCCGTCACACGCACCATTTCGAAGCAGAGGATCGACAGGATCGAAACGATCGCCTGTCCCGCCTGCTTGATCTTCTGGCCGAGCTTGCCGGCAAAATTGTCCTGGAAGTAGCGCGGGCTGTGGCCGAGCATGTAGGCGAAGAGATATTTCTGCGCCAGCGCGCGCATGCGCGGACTGGTGCCTACGTCCACCGCCTCATAGCCGCGATAAGCCAACCCCGCACCCAGCCACAATACCGCGATCAATCCGATCCAGGGCAGCACCGCCGTGAACGGCAGGTGGCCCTTGGGCGCGTTGATGACGTTGACCAGATGAGAAATTGCTACCGGCGTACAGGCATCCACCACTGCGGCTGAGAGCGCGATCGCGATCAGGATTGCGATGCGCAGGCGGAAATGACGCTTGATCAAGAACCAGATGAAGGCGAAAGGCTTCTCCGGTACGCGCACGCCCGCCTCGGCCTCGGCCAAGGGCTCGGGCAGCGCCAGCACTTCATCGGGAACGATGTGACGGGTCACGGTTTGCGCCATTGCGAAACGGGCGCGCAGATTAATCCGCGCCCGCGCCAAGGGAAGTCCGCCGGCGGAAATTCCGCGCGACGCGGTAAATTTCCGGCTTAGGCTTCGGCGTCGCCCTCGCCGGCATGATCCTGGCGCTCGGCGATGCGTGCCGATTTACCCCGGCGGCCGCGTAGATAATAGAGCTTGGCGCGGCGCACGCGGCCCTTGCGCACCACAATCACCGAATCGACCAGCGGCGAATAGACCGGGAAGACGCGTTCCACGCCTTCGCCGTAGGAAATCTTCCGCACCGTGAAGCTTTCGTTCAGCCCTTCGCCTTGGCGCGCAATGCACACGCCTTCGAAGGCCTGGAGCCGCTCGCGCGTCTTATTCTGCTTGGTCTTCTCGTCAAAGGTGATATCGACCACTTTGACGTTGACCTTGAGGGTATCGCCGGAGCGGAATTCGGGCAGCGGATTGGCGCGCAAGGTTTTCATCTGCTCGGTTTCGAGCTCTTTCAACAGGTTCATCGTCATCTCCGTGCGCGCGAAAAGAGGCGCCGTATAGCCTAGCCCTTTGGCTTTTCATAGAGGGTCCAAAGATCGGGGCGTCTTTGCCGCGTGAGGCGTTCGGATTGCGCCCGCCGCCACTTGGCGATTTCCTTGTGATTTCCTTGGTTTAGGACATCCGGAACGGGCCGATCTTCGAAGTTTTGCGGGCGGGTGAACTGGGGGTATTCGAGCAGGCCGTGCGAGAAACTTTCCTCGGCGGGCGAAGCGGCGTCGCCGAGTACGCCAGGGATCAACCGCACCGCCGCTTCGATCAGCGCCATGGCGGCGATTTCCCCGCCAGCCAGGACGAAATCGCCGAGCGAAAGCTCCTCGATGGCGCGCACCTCGATCACCCGTTCGTCCAGCCCCTCGAAGCGGCCGCATAAAAGAACCGCGCCAGGCCCTTCGGCCAGCGCCTTCACCCGCACCTGGGTGAGCGGCACTCCGCGCGGCGTAAGATAGATCAGCGGCCGGCTGGCGCGCGCGACGGCATCGATGGCCGCCGCCGCCACATCGGCGCGCATCACCATGCCAGGCCCGCCGCCCGCCGGCGTGTCATCGACGGTTCGATGCTTGCCCAGGCCGTGCTCGCGGATGTCGCGCACTTCGAGCGACCAAAGCTGCTTCTCCAGCGCCTTGCCGATCAGCGAAACGCCCAGCGGCCCGGGAAACATCTCCGGGAACAGCGTCAGGATGGTGGCGGACCACGTCATTCGACATCGCCTTCCGTTTCTTCCGGCACCGCCACGACGACGCGCCCTGCCGCCAGGTCGATCTCCGGCACGTTGTCGCGCGTGAAGGCGATGAGGATCTCACCACCGTCGTCGCCGGCGATCTCGAGCACGTCGCCCGCGCCGTAGTTGTGCACGGCCGCGATCTTGCCGAGCCGCCGGCCGTCTTCGTCCCAAACTTCCAGGCCCAAAAGATCGGCGTGATAGAACTCGCCTGCTTCCGCTTCCGGCAAGGCCGCGCGCGAAACGAAAAGCTCCGTGCCCTTGAGGGCCTCGGCGGCCTCGCGCTCCGCGATCTCGCGGAACGCCACCACCGCCTCGCCTTCCGTGGTCGCGCGCACCAGTTTGACGGTGAAGGTGCGCCCGTCGCGCGTATGCAAGGGCCCGTAGGCGCCCAGCGTTTCGGCCCGCGCCGTGAATGCCTTGACGCGCAGCTCGCCTTTGAGGCCGTGCGCCCCAAGGACGACCGCCAGCAAGACCTCGCGCGCCATCGCCGCTTACGCCGCGGGCGCTTCCGCCGCCTTGGCGGCGGCCGCGGCGCGCTCCTGCGCCTTCTTCTTGGGCTTGGCCTTGATCGGATTGTTCTTGACCAAAGGCTTCAAGACGCCTGCCTTGGCGAGAAAGCGATGCACGCGATCCGTCGCCGTGGCGCCCTTGGCGAGCCAGGCCCTAGCCTTGTCGAGATCGAGCTTGACGCGGTCGGCGTGGTCCTTGGGCAACAGCGGATCGTAGAAACCGATCTTCTCGATGAAGCGGCCGTCACGCGGCGAACGCGAATCCGCGATGACGATCGCATAATGCGGGCGCTTCTTGGTGCCGCCGCGCGCCAGCCTGATTTTCAATGCCATGTCGATTTCCCTTCGGTTGAAACGTTGATTATCTGCGTCCCGGAAAGACTCCTGGCGGCGGGCCGCCTTGGCCCATGAGGGCGGCAAGCGGATTGCCGCGCCCGCCTTTGCCGACCTTCTTCAGAACGTCGGCCATCTGGCGATGCATCTTGAGCAGCTTGTTGACCTCGCTGACCTCTACCCCCGAGCCGGCCGCGATGCGCTTGCGCCGCGAGCCGTTGATGATGTCGGGATCGGCGCGCTCCTTTTTGGTCATCGAGGAGATGATCGCCTCCTGGCGTCTGAGGATCTTGTCGTCGAGGCCGGCGGCATCGAGCTGGTTCTTCACTTTGCCCACGCCCGGCAGCATTCCGAGCAGGCCTTGCATGCCGCCGAGCTTCTTCATTTGGCGCAGCTGCTCGGCCAAGTCGTCCATGTCGAACGCGCCTTTTTTCATCTTGGCCGCGAGCTTTTCGGCCTTTTCTTTGTCGATGGTCTCGGCGGCCTTTTCGACCAGCGAGACCACATCGCCCATGTCGAGGATACGCGCCGCAACACGCGCCGGATGAAACGCCTCCAGCGCTTCGAGCTTTTCGCCCATGCCGAGGAATTTGATCGGCGCGCCGGTGACCGCGCGCATCGACAGCGCCGCCCCGCCGCGTGCATCGCCGTCGGCGCGCGTCAAGATGATGCCGGAAAGTGCCACGCGGGCATTGAAACTCTTGGCGATGTTCACCGCGTCTTGGCCGGTGAGGCTATCGGCGACGAGCAAGGTCTCGTGCGGCTTGCTGGCGTCGCGCACCGCGGCGACTTCGGCCATCAACTGTTCGTCGACATGCTGGCGGCCGGCGGTGTCGAGGATCAGCACGTCGTAGCCGCCGACGCGCGAAGCGGCCCCGGCGCGGCGCGCGATGTCGAGCGGCATCTGGCCCGCCACGATCGGCAGCGTGGCCACGCCCGCCTGTTCGCCGAGGATCTTCAGCTGCTCCATCGCGGCGGGACGATTGACGTCGAGCGAGGCCATCAACACGCGTTTTTTCTCGCGCGATTGCAGCATCAGCCCGAGCTTGGCCGCCGTGGTCGTCTTGCCTGAGCCTTGCAGGCCTACCAGTAGAATCGGCGCCGGCGGCGAGCCGAGGTTCAGCGCGGCATTGTCGCTGCCCAGCATCTCGACCAGTGCGTCGTGCACGATCTTGACGACTTGCTGCGCCGGCGTGACCGAGCGGATGACCGCCTCGCCCATCGCGCGCGGGCGCACTTTGGCGATGAAATCGTCGACCACCGACAGCGCCACATCGGCTTCGATCAGTGCCGCGCGTACTTCGCCGAGCGCCGCATCGACGTCGGCCTCGCCGAGCGCGCCGTGGCCTCTGAGCCTGTCAAACGCCTCGCCAAGGCGGGATTGAAGACTGTCGAACATCGCCTTCCTGGCCCCTCTTCCTTCGAGACGGCTGCTACGCAGTCTCCTCAGGATGAGGGTATAAATTTGAGCCTCACCCTGAGGAGCCCGCCAGCGGCGGGCGTCTCGAAGGGCGAGGCGTACCCAAAGCACAAACACCTCAGGGGGCGCACCTGCGCTGCCTGGGGGCGATCCCGAGTCCTCCCGGGACCGGAGGGACTAAGTCTCTCCGGAAACGGGCGGGTTTTAGGCCCCGAAAATGCCGATTGTCAAACCGCTACTTCCCCAGCCCCAATTCACGCGCCAGATAGACGAACGACAGCGCCCACATCTCGGCGGCCTGTTTATGGTCGGCCGCCGCGGCGTGGCCGCCGTCCGTGTTCTCGTAGAACAGCACCGAATGGCCTTGCGCCTCCATCTTAACCGCCATCTTGCGCGCGTGCACCGGCGTGACGCGGTCATCGCTCGTCGCCGTGACGAAGAGCACCGGCGGGTAATCCTTCTTGGCGCTGACGTTCTGATAGGGCGAGTATTTGAGGATCGCCGCACGCATCTTGGGATCGGCCGGATCGCCGTATTCGCCGATCCACGAAGCGCCCGCTCCGATGTGGGTGTAGGCGATCATGTCGATCAGCGGCACTTGGCAGACCACCGCGCCGAGCAGTTCGGGATGCTGCGTCATCACTGTCGAGACCAACAGCCCGCCGTTCGAGCCGCCCATGATGCCGAGCTGCGAAGGCGTGGTGAAGCCGCGCTTTTCGATGTCGGCGGCGACCGCCGCGAAATCGTCGAAGGCGCGTTGGCGATGGGTTTTCAAGGCCGCCTCGTGCCAAGCCGGTCCGAATTCGCCCCCGCCGCGGGCGTTGGCGAGCACGAAAGTGCCGCCGCGCGTCAGCCACAGCCGGCCGAAATTCGCCGAATAGGACGGCGTTTCCGAAATCTCGAAGCCGCCATAGCCGTAAAGGATGGTCGGCCGCGGGCCTTTGGCGTCCTTCTGGCGCACGACGAAGTACGGAACCTTGGTCCCATCCTTCGAAGTCGCCTCGAACTGCTCGGTCACGAGCCCCGAGGCGTCGAAGCGCGCGGGCAGCGATTTGATCGGCTGCGGCGGCTGTGACCGGTCGGCGTCGAAAGCGTAGAGTGTTGGTGGCACCAGGAAACTCTGGAAGTTGAAATAAGCTTCGCTGCCGAAATCGTTCGTCGACACGATGTCGGCAGTTCCGCCCGGCGGCAGTTCGGCACTGCGCCGAACCCAGCCCTTGTCCACGTCGCCGAGCGAGAACACGAAAATGTGCCCGATCACATTGTCCATGACCGAAACGAACACCGCGTCACGGCCGGTGGCGACCTGGCTGATGGATGATCGCGGCCCCGGCGTGTAGAGCACTGAGATCGGCGGAACCTTGTTCGGCGCGGCATCGGCGAGCGCGAAGGATATCAGCGCCCCCTTGGTGAGCTTATGGCCGTTCACCATCCAATCGTCGCGCAGGGTGAACAGAATCTGCCCCTTGTGCAGGCCCTGCAATTGCGCCGACAAGGGCAAAGGCAGCTTCCACCACATGCCGTCGGATGCCGGGAGAAAATATTCCGAAGTGAAGAAGCTCGGCGAGCGGACGATGACGGCGATGTTCTGGCCGTTGTCCCGCAGGATGGTCGCGGCGACCGACACGTCGGTGTCCTTGCCTTCCATCACGGTCGCGGCGTCGGAAACTTTCTCGCCTCGGTGCCATGACTTCACGATGCGCGGATAGCCCGAGGTGGTGAGCGAGCCAGGCCCAAAATCGGTTCCGAAGAAGATCATGTCGTCGTTGTCATAGGCCACGTCCGACTTCGCTTCGGGCAGTGTAAAACCGTCCTTCGGGAAGGTCTTGGTTGCGAGATCAAATTCGCGCACCACCACCGCGTCGCCGCCGCCGCGCGACAACGAGATCAGGCAACGCGCCAGCGATGGTGTGCATTGCGCACCCTTCCACACCCAATTCTCCTTTTCGTCGACGGCGAGCTTGTCGAGGTCGAGCAGCGTCTCCCAATGGGGCTCGGCGCTCGTGTAATCGGCGATGCTGGTGCGCCGCCAGAGGCCCTTGGGATGGCTGGCGTCCTGCCAGAAATTGAAGACGTAGCGGTGGTCGAGGCTGCCGTAGGGAATGCGGTCGCTGGCGTCGAGGATCTCAAGGATCGAGTTGAAATCGCGCCGGTAGCGCAGATCGGCTTCGAGCACCGCGAGCGTGCGCTGGTTCTGCTGTCCCACCCAAGCGAGCGGCTTTTCGCCGTGCACCTCTTCAAGCCATTGGTAAGGGTCTTCCACGTTCGCTCCCATGGCAAAGCCGCCCACTGCGGCAAGCCCGATCAACAGCCACGCGACGGCGCGCATTCAGCTCTCCTGGATCGTACGGTTGGGCGGCCCCGAACCCGCCCCTGGTGGACGAATTGTCCGAAGCCTATATAACCCGTTTATGATCCGGTTTCTTAAAATGCACGGGTTGGGCAACGATTTCGTCGTATTCGACGCGCGAAAGCTAGCCCTTAGGCTGGGGCCAAGCGAGGCCAAGCTGCTGGCCGACCGACGGCTGGGCGTGGGTTGCGATCAGATCATCGTGATCGCAAGCGCGCCCGGCGCCGACGCCCATATGCGCATCCTCAATTCAGACGGCAGCGAGGCGGAAGCCTGCGGCAATGCGGCGCGCTGCGTGGCGCGGCTGCTGCTGGAGGAGATGGGCGGCGAGGAAATCCGTCTTGACACCAAGGGCGGCCTGCTCCTCTGCCGCGATGCCGGCGCGGGGCTGGTGAGCGTCGACATGGGGGCACCCGCGCTCGTCTGGGACAAGATACCGCTGTCGAAGCCCGCCGACACTAACGGCTTTGCGCTGAACGTGGACGGCACCCCGCATCTGGTTTCCGCCGTGTCGATGGGCAATCCCCATTGCGTACTGTTCTTGGAGGACGCGGAAACCGCGCCGGTGGCAAGTCTCGGTCCGCGCATCGAGACCCATCCGATGTTCCCGGCACGGACCAATGTCGAGTTCGTCGGCGTCGTCTCGCGCCAGCGTTTGCGCCTGCGGGTGTGGGAACGCGGTGCGGGCATGACACGCGCCTGCGGCTCGGGCGCTTGCGCCGCCGCGGTCGCCGCCCACCGGCGCGGTCTGACCGACGAAAAGATCGAGGTCGTCCTCGACGGCGGCGTGCTCGCGATCGAATTGCGCGACGGCCGCGTGTTGATGACCGGCCCTGCGAGTCTCTCCTTCCGCGGCGAAGTCGACATCGAAGGGTTGCGTTCGTGAGCGCCGAAATCGTGACCTTCGGCTGCCGGCTCAACGCCTATGAATCGGAGGCGATCCGCGCCCGTGCGGCCCATCTCGACAATGCGGTGATCGTCAACACCTGCGCGGTGACGGCCGAGGCGGTGCGTCAATCGCGCCAGGCAATCCGCAAGCTGCGCCGCGAGCGGCCGGAGGCGCGCATCATCGTCACCGGCTGCGCGGCGCAGACCGAGCCGGAGACGTATGCCGCGATGGCGGAAGTCGACCTCGTGCTCGGCAATCGCGAGAAGCTCGAGGCGGAAAGCTACGCCTTTGGCGTCGCCGAACGCGTGCGCGTCAACGATATCATGAGCGTGCGCGAAACCGCGGCGCAATTCGTCGAAAGCTTCGAGGGCAAAAGCCGCGCCTTTCTGCAAGTGCAGAACGGCTGCGACCATCGCTGCACGTTCTGCATCATTCCTTACGGCCGCGGCAATTCGCGCAGCGTGGGCCAAGGCGCCGTGGTCGAAGAGGCGCGGCGGCTTGTCGATAACGGCTTTGCCGAGATCGTGCTCACCGGCGTCGATCTTACCTCATACGGCGCCGATCTGCCCGGCAAGCCCACGCTCGGCGCGCTGGTGCGTAAACTGCTTAAGCTGGTGCCTGGCTTGAAGCGGCTGCGCTTGTCGTCCATCGATTCCATCGAAGCGGATGAAGACTTGCTGCGCGCGATCGCGGAAGAGGAGCGGCTGATGCCGCATTTCCATCTCTCGGCACAAGCGGGCGACAATATGACCCTCAAACGGATGAAACGCCGCCATGCGCGCGCCGACACCATCCGCTTTTGCGAAGAGGTACGCCGGCTGCGCCCCGAAGCGGCCTTCGGCGCCGATCTGATCGCGGGCTTTCCCACCGAAAGCGAGGCGATGTTCGAGAACACGCTCAAGCTGGTCGACGAAGCGGCCCTTTCGACCTTGCACGTCTTCCCGTTCAGCGCCCGCAAGGGCACACCAGCGGCGCGTATGGGGCAATTGCCGCGCGCCGTCGTCAAGGAGCGTGCCGCACGCCTGCGCGCCAAGGGTGAAGCGGCATTGGCCGCGCGGTTGGCAAGCCTGGTCGGCACGCGGCAAGCGGTGATGGTCGAAAAGCAGGGGCTTGGCCGCACGCCCTGTTTCGCGCCGGTGCGTTCTTCCGGCGCCGCCGCGGCGGGCGAAATCCTCAACCTGCGTATCGCCTCGGCCGCGTGCGATCATCTGGTGGCCGCGCCATGAGAGAATTCGGCGAAGCGCCTCCGCCGCCCAGCTTTTTCGAGCGGCTGAAGCAAGGCCTGGCGAAAAGCGCCGGTACGCTGGGCCTAGGCGACATCCTCAAGAAGAAGCTCGATACCGACACACTCACCGCGCTCGAACAGGCGCTGATCCGCGCCGACATCGGCGCCAAGACCGCGGGCGAGATCGTTGCCGCCGTGGCAAAGGGCCGCTACGACGAGGACATCAGCCAAGCGGAACTGCGTGCCGTGCTGGCGGAAGAAATCGCGCGCGTGCTGAAACCGGTCGAACGACCATTCAAGATCGATGCCGCGAGGAAGCCTTTCGTCGTCCTGGTGGCGGGCGTCAACGGCACGGGCAAGACCACCACCATCGGCAAACTAGCCGCCAAGCTGGCGATCGATGGCAAGCGCGTCGTGCTGGCGGCCGGCGACACCTTTCGCGCCGCCGCCATCGAGCAGTTGCAGATCTGGGGCAAACGGGCCGGCGCCGAGGTCGTCGCGCGCGCCGCCGGCGCGGACGCGGCAGGCCTTGCCTTCGACGCCCTCGTCCGGGCGCGCGCAGCGGGCGCGGAGGCGCTCTTGATCGACACGGCGGGACGCTTGCAGAACAAGGCCGGATTGATGGCGGAGCTCGAAAAGATCGTCCGTGTGCTCAGGAAGGTCGACCCGACGGCGCCGCACGCGGCCCTGTTGGTGCTCGACGCCACCACTGGACAGAACGCCATCTCGCAAGTGGACGCGTTTGCGGCGGCATTGCCCTTGACGGGCCTTGTGATGACCAAGCTCGACGGCACGGCCAAAGGTGGCATTCTGGTGGCGCTGGCCGCCAGATTCGCGCTGCCGATTCATTACATCGGCGTGGGCGAAGCAGCCGACGATCTACAGCCATTCGCGGCTGAGGCTTTCGCCAAAGCGCTGACGGGTGCCCCATGAGTGCACAAACCAAGCGCCTGCTGCTGGACTTCGGACCGCTGATTCTGTTCTTCGCGGCCTTCAAGCTCTGGGGACTGATTGCCGCAACCGCGACCGTCATGGCCGCGGCGGTTTCAGCCTTGGGGCTCGGCTATTGGTTCGACCGCAAGCTTCATCCCATCCCGCTGCTGACGGCGGTCTTGGTTCTGCTGTTCGGCGGGCTGACGCTCTATCTGAACGATCCCGTCTTCATCAAGATGAAGCCGACCTTCGTCTACGCCTTACTCGGTGTCATGCTGCTCGGTGGCCTCGCCTTCAATCAACCCTTGGTGAAATACATCCTGGGCATTGCCGTGACACTGGGCGAAGGAGCCTGGCGCGCCCTTAGCCTGCGCTTTGCCCTGTTCTTCTTCGCGATGGCGATTCTCAACGAATTGATCTGGCGGAACTTTTCCAACGATATCTGGGTCGACTACCACGTCTTCGGCGCTTTGGCGCTGACGTTCCTGTTCGGGCTCAGTCAAGCGCCGTTCCTGCTCAAGCATCAAATCGAGACCAAAGACTGAACCGCAGCCGACATAAGATTGCAGACAGGCGCACATGCACCGCATTGCCATTGCCCTGGCAAACGCGATAGAGACAGTTGTCGGCGGCGCAAGCGCGGATTATTGTCCGCATGCGTGTCGTCCATCAGACGCGTGAGAACCCGCGTTTCAGGGAATAGTCTTAGACAATCGAGCGGACGGACAACGTCGGCGGCAGATACCTTCAAGGGCAGGGGTTTTCTCATGAAAGGCCAGAAGAGACCGAACGGCGGTTTCGATCTCGCGGAGACACCGTCGCACCTCATTCGGCGTTGCCAGCAATACAGCAGCGATCTTTACGCGCGTGAGGCTGGCGCGAGCGAGCTCACCAAGCAGCAATTCACCGTGCTCGTCGCGCTGGAGACCAACGAAGGCGTGAGCCAGACCGCGTTGGTCGAAATGACCGGCATAGACCGTTCGACCTTGGCCGAAATGGTGCGGCGCATGTTGGAGCGCAATCTGCTGTCGCGCCAGCGCACCGAAAAGGACGCCCGCGCCAACGCGGTGGCCATCACCGCAGCCGGGCGCAAAGCCTTGCGCGCGGCGCGCGCGGCCGCCGATCGCGCCGAGCGCAAGCTGCTCGATGCCATCCCGCCGTCCGAGCGCGCCCGGTTCATCAAGTCGCTGTCTGCGATCGCTGCCGCGGGGGAAGAATTCGCGGGCAACGGCGCGGGCAAGGCGAGGTCGAAGGCCCGTCGCCGCCGCGGTTGAATTTTGGACTTTCTCTAAACTTTGATGTCGAGCTGCGCGCCGGGCCGAGCGGGCGCGTCTTGCGAGGCAGTTCTGACCGGCGCGGCCGTCTGCTTGAATTCGAGCGGCTCGAAGGTCGGCTTCGCGGCATGCACCTGCGGCGCGGCCTTTACGGCCTGCTGGGCGGCGATCAGGAAATTGGCGGCGCTGATCTGCATGGCCGAAGAATCGCAAAGTTTGGTTTCCAAATGCTGAACGTCAGCCGGCGAGATTGAACCGCACGCCCAGGGCCGCGGCGAACGGCGACAACGTTACTGCCAGCAGCGAATAGGCTGCGAGCAGATAAAAGGCGCCATTCGCCGTGCCCTCCAGAGCGCCTTCGACCGCGCCGCTGCCGAAGATCACGGCGGGCGCCAGAAGCGGCAGCACGATCAAAGGCAGGATCAGACCGCCACGGCGCACCGACAAGGTCAAGGCCGCGCCGACCGATCCGACGGCGCTGACCGCGGGCGTTCCGACGAGCAGCGACAAGAGCAAGACGGGCGTCGCCTCGGGCGGCAAGCCGAACAGCACCGCCAACAACGCGGAGAGCAGCGTCAGCGGCAGCCCTGTCGAAAGCCAATGCGCCGCAATCTTGGCGAACGCCACTTCTTCCAGCGACAACGGCGACAAGGCGATGAGATCGAGGCTGCCGTCTTCGTAATCGGCCTGGAACAGCCTATCGAGTGACAACAACGCGGCCAGCACCGCGGCCACCCACAGCACGCCGCCGGCGATATGCGAGAGCAGGCGCAAGTCCGGGCCGATGCCAAGCGGCGCCAGCGTCGCCACCGCCGCGAAAAAGGCAAGCGCCAGCGCCGCCCCGCCGCCGGCGCGCACCGCCAGGCGAATGTCGCGGGTCAGCAGGGCCGACAGCGCGCTCATGCGAGCCGCTCCAAATTCAGCGTCTCGCAGTCCACGCCCAAAGGCTCATGCGTGGCGGCGATGGCGATGCCGCCTTCGGCACAATGCGCCGCAACGGTGCGTGCCACCAAGGCCCTGCCGGCCCGATCGAGCGCCGCCAAAGGCTCGTCAAGCAGCCATAACGGCCGGCCCATCAGCGTCAGCCGCGCCAGCGCCAGGCGGCGCTTCTGGCCCGCGGAAAGATATTGCCCCGGCAAGGCCGCCAGCGGGGCAAGTCCGAAGCGCTCCATCGTCTCGCCGGCATCGCCGTCGCCGTAAAGCCGCGCGTAAAACGCCAATTGCTCGCGCACGCGCAGCTGCGGCTTGACGCCGTCCTGATGACCGAACCAACCCGCAAGCTTGCCGCGCAACTCGGCCTCAGTGATGTCGCCGGCGCTGGTCCGCAAACGGATGATTCCGGCCGCCGGCGCGAGGAAGCCCGCGATCATGCGCAGCAGCGAGGTCTTGCCCACCCCGTTCGGTCCTTCGAGCGACAGCGTCTCGCCCGCTTTCACGGAATAGCGCAAACCACGGAACAGCGTGCGCTCCCCGCGGATGCAGGCAAGATCGTCAAGGGCAAGAGAAAGGATCATGAAGCATGCGTAACGCCCTCCTCCATCTTCGACAAGCGCGAGGCGAGAGGGCAAAGGCCAATCATGTGTTGCCGCCTTTGATCGAGAACGTCCAGCCAGCGACGACGACTACCCGCTTCGCTCTCGAAATATACAGACTTGCCGCCATCGTCGTGCACAAGCGCGTGGCGTCGTTCCCGCCCGCTGACGCTGCCTGCCAAGCCGGAAACCGCTTGTTGCTGCGCTGCATGGAAATTGCCGCGAATGCGAGTGGCACCCGGTCGATACGGTAATTCTATCTGAAATCAATGGCTTAAATGATACATTCCGCGCCACTTGCTATTGCAGCTGCGCAAAATCGCTGGACACGATAGAAATTGTAATGTTGTTGTAGGCGCCCCTAACGAAGGGGAAGGTCCTTTTTGGAGCTCGGGTAGTCGCGTGGCGGAAGAAGAACCCAAGGCCGAAGGGCCTGTCATCATCAAGAAGTACGCCAACCGGCGTCTCTACAACACCCAAACGTCGAGCTATGTGACGCTCGATCACCTTTGCCAGATGGTGAAGGACGGCATCGAATTTGAAGTGCACGACGCGCGGACCGGCGAGGACATCACCCGCTCGGTCCTCACCCAGATCATCTTCGAGGAAGAGGCTAAGGGACAGAGCCTTCTGCCGCTGCGTTTTCTGCGTCAGCTCATCCGGCTCTACGGCGACAGCATGCAAGCCTTCGTGCCGGGCTATCTCGACCTCTCGATGGAGAGCTTCACCAAGAACCAGGAAGCCATGCGCAACCGCATCGCCGAGGCTTTCGGCGGCGGCAATCAGGCGCTCGAGAATCTGACACGGCAGAATCTCGCCATGTTCGAGCGCGCCATGCAGATGTTCACGCCCTTCGCGCCGCGCGCGCCGCGCACCGAAGAGGAAGAGCCCAAGCACAACGGCACGGCCAAGACCTCCGAAGATATCAGCGAGCTCAAGAGCGAGATCGAGGCGATGCGCAAACAGCTCGCCGAGCTGAGCCAGCGGAAGTAGGAAGTGCCTCTCCGAATATTGCCTTTCGCGGCTCTGACCGTCCCTATCAGTCCTTTAGCCAATCAGCGCTACCGCCGGCAAAGACGTAAGCAAACAGCACAAAAAACGCAAAAACCAGAATGGCGTAATACTGAATCGGAATGAACAGAAGCGTATGCCGCCTTGAGGGCGCCACCTCCTCGCCGTTGTCGACCGGCCTCTCCGGATCGTTCAATTTGCGGCCCGACCACCACGTCAGCCCGGCGGCGATGGCTCCGCCAAACAGGACGCTGGCGATGCGATACTGCTCACCGATAACGTTGTCCAACCCGACGCCAATCATAACGCCGATGAATAGGAATGCCGGCAGCAAGAAAAATCCCCAGCCCCGAAAGACAAGCATCCGCGCCCCGCTTCCAGCAATGTTCGGCTGGCAGTCTGATCCGCGTACCGGCACAAGCCAACATGCAGATCGCCGCAACGAGATCACTCATGCGCAATCTCATTTGCGATCTTGCCGTCACAAGTTTGATATACTGCTGAATTTGCTTTCGGCGATGAGGTCGGATTGGTAGTTGGTCCGCTTCGAGACGCGATCGAACGCGTTGCGAACGCGGTTATTTACGCATTCCAATCCGGCTCGAGCAGCGGCTCGCCGAAATGATAACCCTGGAAATAATCGACGCCGAAGCTTTCGAGCAGCGCCGCGTCCGCTTCGGAGCCCACCCACTCGGCCGTGGTTTTCAGCTTGAAGCTCTTGGCCAGGCCCACCAGCGTGCGCACGAAGATCTGGTTCTCGGACGAGGCGGCGAGGTTCTTCACATAGGCGCCATCGATCTTGACCATATCGACGCGCAACATCTGCAGATTGCGGAATGATGTGTACCCCGCGCCGAAATCGTCGATGGCGACGCGGCAGCCCATGTCGCGCAGCCGCGAGACGAATTGCGCGCTTTCCTCAAAATGATGCAGCGCCGCGGTCTCGGTCAGTTCCACCACCATGCGATCGGCGACCACCGAGTTGGCTTTGACATAGTCGACGAAGGATTTGAGCCAGGATACGTCACAGGAATTGGTGCCGGAAACGTTGACGCTGAGCACGACGTTTTTGTTCTCGTGCAGCTTGGCGATGGTCATCTCCAGGGCATGGCGGTCGACCAGCCGGACCAGGCCAAGCTGCTCGGCGGCGGGAATGAACTGGGTCGCCGCCGCGACGGAGCCGTCCTCACGCACCATGCGCAGCAGGCATTCGTATTCCACCGTCTTGCGTGTCTTAGCGCAGACGATGGGCTGATAGGCGAACACCAGACGGTTCTCCTTGAGCGCGGCGAGCACTTCATCGGCCACCGCCATCAACCGCAGCCTGGCGCCCTCACGTTGGGGCGCGCGCTGATACATGTAGAAGCCGTCGCGGCCGGCGCTGCGGGCGCGTTCGAGTGCCTCTTCGGCGCGCAGCATCGCCTCTTGGCTCGAAGCGGCGCCGGAGGGCAGCCACACCGCGCCCACCGAAGAGGTCGCGGCCACTTGACCCATGCGCGTGTCGATCACGCTGCCGCGCACCGCCGCGCGCAGACGCTCGGCCACCACGCCCACTTCATGGCCGGTGCAGTTCCTCAGGATGACGCCGAATTTGTTGCCTGCGGTGCGCCCGATCACGTCAGTGGAGCGCAGCGAGCGCGATAGCCTATCGCCGACCGCGACGATCACCTCGTCGGCGGCGTCGAAGCCGTAGGAATCGTTGATCATCGCCAGACGGTCGATCGAGGCGACAAGGAAGGCGCAGTGACGTTCTTCCTTCTTGGCGCGCTCGATCGCCTGGGCAAGCTCGGCGCGCAGCGAATTGCGGTTGAGATGGCCGGTGAGTTCGTCGCGCGTGGCCAGATAGGTGAGCCGTTGCTGCTCGCGCTTTCTTTCGGTGATCTCGCGCATCAGCCCGCAAAGCCGTTCGGTGGTGCCGTCGGCCTTGGGAACGCGCACGCCGATCATGCAGAACCACACCGAGCCGAGCGCCGAAGCAAGCTCGATGTCGAAGTCGAAATGGCTGTCGTCGCGCGCCCGGCCGTCGCGCACCGCGGCAAGCTTGTTGCGGCATTCGCTGTTCATCAAGCCGAGCAGCATCTGACCCGCACCGGGCCCGCCGTGCGAGAGCTGCGACGGGAGGATGTCGCTGGCGCCGTCCCAAGCGATCACGTCGTCGTCCATCGTCCAGTCGAAGGCGAGGACGTTCGACCCGCGAACCGCCAGGCGCAGGCGTTGTGCGTCCTGCACGGCGCGCAGATTGGCGAGACGTCGTTCGGGCTTCTTCTGAAGCATAGGATTCAGCACAGTCCACCATCCCAAGCCGATTTCCGGCCTTTGGATGTGATCATCGCGTGTCGCGCTTAAAAATCTCGTAACTCTTGCGGCACGCAGCCCGGATTGCGCGCGCGGCCCGCGCTTTGCCTTAAGAACATGTTATGACTGCGATCGTGCCTTATGCTCTTGTTGCGAATTGCGCCTTGGGGCGCGAGGCAAGGGCTGTGCGCGGCGCGGAAAATCCTGCGGCAGGCCGGCAATTCCAAGGTGAATGCGAAACGCAGCGCGCGCCCGGCCAGCACTCTCAACCGCTTCAGGCGCGGCGCGGCACGTGCCAATCCGGTACAACCGACGTTGCGCCGTCGTGGAACGGACCAAGGTTGCTTCCGGCCTTCGCGGCACAAGTGCTGGGCCAGGCGATGGGGCTTGCCCCCACCGTTTCAGCGCGCACGGCCTATCGCGCTCGTTCGCTTAACTTGACGCATGGCAGTGCGCTCCGTCTCGACGAAAGCCTTTGATCCGCGCGACAACGCCAGCACAAAACCCAGCAATCCGGCGGACGAGAACAAGGGTAGTGCCACGCGCAAATCCTCTGCCAGCAGCGCCGAGGCCGCCGCCAGCAGCGAAAATGCTCCGAGCAGGAGATAAATCCCCGCCGCGCGCAACGCCAAGACGGCGCGCCGCGCCAGCGCCATCGCGAAGACGAGACACAGTAGCTGCGGCACCAGCGCCCACGCCATCTCCGCGCTCGCCGCCGCCAGCAAGCCGGCGATGCACGCCGCGGCGGCGAGCAAGGCGGCCAAGGCTGGCGGCGGACGGCGGCGCAGGCTTTCGCACAGCGAAAGCACAAGCAGCATGACGGTCACGGTGGTGACGATCGGCGCCAGCATCACGGGCGCGATGGAAAAGGCGAGACTTGCCGCCAACACGCCGTAAAGCGCACAGCAAAAGCGCAGCATCGCACGCGCGCGCGGCGGCGCTTGGCCGGTCAGCAGGAACGCCGCCGCGGCGGCAAGACCCAAAACCGCGGCGAATGCCACCATGCGCTTTATTGCTCGGCGTAAGCGTCGGCCGGCGCGAGATAAGCGGCGCCGATCACGCGGCCATAGCCGCCTTGCTGCAACACGACGACCACGTCCTCTTGCTCGGGCGCGCGCGGCAGATCGCGCGACACCGACCTGCCGTTCCAATGCCCGAGATTGCGGATCTCGGATACCACGTGGCGATAGGTCATGGTGTGCCCGGCATTTTCGCCGGCGCCGATCGCCACGGTGACGCTGGGGCGCAGACGGAAGGCCCAGATCGTCGCCTCCGGCGCGTTCTTGCCCGCGGCCGCGATCGCGACATGGACGTGGCTCGCCGTCCGCGACAGTTCGATGCCGACATTCGACAGTTCACGAAGCTTGCTCTGAACGGAAACGCGCCCGCCGCGTTGTACGATCTCGCTATCAGAGGCGTTGACGAGCACGCTGTGCAGGCCGTCAGCGGCATCCGCATCCCGCGCGAGGCGCCGTTCGGCCTCGGTGATCGCCGCCAGCACCGCGTCGCTTTGGCTTCCCACCACATCGGCCATGCCCTCAACGATGATCTGCGGGGTGTAGACCCCGCCGCGCCCCATCGCCGCCGCATAGGCTTTCTGGCGGCGCGTGTTGTCTTCGTTCGCCAGCGTGTCCCTCCAGCCCAGCATGTCCCAATAGGTGATGGGTAGGCTCATGGCGATGAGGTCCTTGCGCTCGGCGAGCTTGGCGAGCAGCGCATCGGCCGGCGGACAGGAACTGCAGCCCTGGCTGGTGAAGAGTTCGACAACCACGGGGCGGACGGTTTGCGCCACAGCCAGTCCGGCAAACAATGCCAAAAAAGCCGAAAGTGCCGCGAAAGCGTTCTTCATAGCGGGACCATAAATCTTGCTGTCGTGCCGCACCAGTCAATTCGGCTTGATCACGCAGCTCCCTACGCCGCCACCAGGTTGCGCAGCACGTAAGGCAGAATTCCGCCATTCGAGAAATAGGCGACCTCGTCGGCCGTATCGATGCGCAGCAGCAGCGGCAGCGCGGCCGTGCGTCCATCGGGATAATGGATTGCGGCCGCGATCTCCAAGCGCGGCTTGAGCGAACCCGAAAGTCCCGGAATGTCGATGGTCTCTTCGCCGGTCAGCCCGTAATCCTTGCGCGTCTTGCCGCCGAGAAATACCAGCGGCGCCACCCCCATGCCGATCAGATTCGAGCGATGGATGCGCTCGAAGCTCTCGGCGATCACCGCGCGCACGCCCTGCAGCTTCGGACCTTTCGCAGCCCAGTCGCGCGAGGAGCCGGTGCCGTATTCCTTGCCGCCGATCACGACAACGGGGACACCCTGCTGTTTGTAGCGCGCCGCCGCGTCGAAGATCGACATCGCTTCACCCGAAGGATAATGGATGGTGTTGCCGCCTTCGGCACCGCCCATCATCTCATTCTTAATGCGGATGTTAGCGAAGGTGCCGCGCTCCATTACTTCGTGATTGCCGCGCCGCGAGCCGTAGGAATTGAAGTCCTGCTGGCGGATTTGATGTTCCTGCAGATACTCGCCGGCGGGGCTCGTAGGCTTTATCGAGCCGGCCGGAGAAATGTGGTCTGTGGTGATGGAATCGCCGAACATGGCGAGGACGCGCGCACCATGAATATCGCTGAGCGGTTCCGGCGCGATCGTCATGCCCTCGAAATAAGGCGGATGCTTCACATAAGTCGAGCCGATGTCCCATTGATAGGTCTGGCCCTTCTTGACCTTGACCTTCTTCCAGTTGGCGTCGCCTTCGAACACGTCGCCATAGCGCGCCTTGAAGGACGCGGCCGTTACGCTCTGGCGGATCGCATCAGCGATCTCCTTCGGTGACGGCCAGATGTCGCTGAGATGGACGGGATGGCCCTTCGAGTCATAGCCCACCGGCTCTTTGGTGAGATCGCGCGTGATCGAACCGGCCAACGCATAAGCCACCACCAGCATGGGCGAGGCGAGATAATTGGCGCGCACCTGCGGATGCACGCGGCCTTCAAAATTGCGGTTGCCGGACAGTACCGCTGCGGCGACCAGATCGTTGCCGGTGATGGCGTTGGCCACCGGCTCGGGCAGCGGGCCGGAATTGCCGATGCAAGTGGTGCAACCGTAGCCCACCAGCGAGAAGCCCAGCTTGTCGAGGAATTTGTCGAGGCCAGCCTTTGCCAGATAATCGGTGACGACCTGGCTTCCCGGCGCCAGCGAGGTCTTCACCCAAGGCTTGACCTTGAGGCCCTTCTCGACCGCCTTCTTGGCGAGCAGGCCAGCGCCGATCATCACGCTGGGATTGGAGGTGTTGGTGCAAGAGGTGATCGCCGCGATCACCACATCGCCGTGGCCGAGCGTCAGCTCGCTGCCTTCGATCGGCGCGCGGCGGCTGGTGTCGGCGTCCTTCTTGTAAGTCTTGACGAGCGCTTCGGCGAAAGCGCGCGAAGCATCAGCAAGCGGCACGCGGTCCTGTGGCCGCGCGGGACCGGCCAAGCTCGGCTCGACGCTTGCAAGATCGAGCGCCAGCGTATCAGTGAACAACGGCTCGGGGCTTTTCCCCGTGCGGAAGAGCCCTTGCACCTTGGCGTATTTCTCGACCAAGGCCACGCGCGCGGGCTTGCGCGCCGTGCCTTTCAGATAGCGGATGGTCTCGGCGTCGATGGGAAAGAAGCCGCACGTGGCGCCGTATTCCGGCGCCATATTGGCGATCGTCGCGCGGTCTTCGAGCGCCAATTCGTCGAGCCCTGGCCCATAAAATTCCACGAATTTGCCGACCACGCCTTTCTTGCGCAGCATCTGGGTCACGGTGAGCACGAGGTCAGTCGCGGTCACGCCGGCGCGCAATTTGCCGCCGAGCCTGAAGCCGACGACCTCGGGAATTAGCATCGAAATCGGCTGGCCCAGCATCGCCGCTTCCGCTTCGATGCCGCCCACGCCCCAGCCGAGCACCGCGAGTCCGTTGACCATGGTGGTATGGCTATCGGTGCCGACCAGCGTGTCGGGGAAAGCATACTCGATGGTCTTGCCGCTCTGGTCCTTGGCTTTGCGCGTCCACACCGTCTGGGCCAGATATTCGAGGTTCACCTGATGGCAGATGCCGGTGCCCGGCGGCACCACGCGGAAATTGGCGAAGGCCTGCTGACCCCAGCGCAGGAAGGCGTAGCGCTCTTTGTTGCGTTCGTATTCGATGACGACGTTCTTCTTGAAGGAATCGCGGCCGCCGAAATTGTCGACCATCACCGAATGGTCGATGACGAGATCGACTTCGGCGAGCGGATTGATCTTCTCGGGATCGCCGCCCAGCTTCTTCATCGCGTCGCGCATGGCGGCCAGGTCGACCACCGCGGGCACCCCCGTCAGGTCCTGCATCAGAACGCGCGCCGGCCGGTACGCGAGCTCGCGATCCGAGCTGCGCCTGTCGAGCCAGCCCGCAACCGCCGTGATGTCGGCGGCGGTGACCGTCTTGCCGTCCTCGTGGCGGAGCAGATTCTCAAGCAGCACTTTCAGCGAATAGGGCAGGCGGGATATGCCCTTAAGGCCTGCCTTCTCGGCTGCCGGCAGACTGAAATAGGCATAGCTCTTGGAGCCCGCCTTGAGGCTGCGGCGGGACTTGAACGTGTTCAGGCTCGTGCTCACGAAGGCGCCTTTGGATAGCGTTGGAAGGGACTGTGATTTAGTAAGATTTAAGGGCGATGCCAATGCCTTTCGCGGTGCAACCAGCCGGGTCCGACGGCTTTTCCCGGGCAGGGCGGCCCTGGGCCGCATCGCGCCGGGCATAAAATCGCCCTATTCGCTTTGTTAGATAGAATCGACGGGGGAGCGCGCTTCGGGCGCGGCGGCAGCGAAAAGAGAAATCGGCGGCAGATGCCCAGAAGCGGGTTCGCGATCCTTTGCCTTATATTCTTGGTTGGCGCCGGCGCCGTGGCGCGCGCGCAGATGAACGACCGCCTGCAAAGCGAACACTACGGCAGCATTCCCATCGGCGAGTATCAGGCCGGCGACAACCTTCATTTCTCGCTGGTGCGCGACGAGAACGCGACCTACTCCAACGTCTATCTGTTGCATATCGCCGGCCAGCCCGAAGTCTATGTGCTCTACGCCGATTTCGGCACGCTGGGCGGCCAGGTGCTGAAATATGATTCGGGCGCCATCGCCATCCAGATCACGGGCTGGGGCGGAATGACGATCTATACCGACGACCAGCCCCAGGGGATCGCGGCGTCGCGCAGCGGCGAGGCCACGGCGCCGTCGCCCGCGCCGGTGTCGCTGTCGCAGATGCAGAGCGCCGCCGAAGACGAAAGCAGCCATCTGGCCTATTCGCGCGGCCTGCACCTCAGCTTCGCGGCCGACTGGAACGTGCTTGCGTCCGACGCGCCGCAGCGCGCGCTCGCCTTCGACGCGATGGAAAACGCCGCGCGCGGCATCGACCGCTTCAGCGCCAACCCTGCCGCCCGCAACGTCTTCCTGCAGCGGGTGTCGGCGGTGCACATGACGGCCAGCGACAAGCCCGTCATCCGCCTCGACGGACACACGCTGATCGTGACCTTCAATCCCCGCCAGGGCTATCAAGGCCGGGCCTCTTCGCGCGCCATTTCCTTTGCGCTCGGCAAGCTGTTTTCCGTGCCGATACCCAATTAGCCGCCCGGCGGCGCCAGTTCGAAGGTCTCGAACAAAAAGCCGGGCGCCACGGTGCAACCCACCAGCGTGTAATCGCCGAGCGTTCGCGCGCCTTGCCAGGCGTACGGCGGTACCACGATTTGCGGCCGCTCGCCTTTCTCCACGTCGGCGCCAAGCAGACGGCGCTCGGTGGCTTTGCCCGCTTCGGCGATCGTCAATTCCAGCGGCGCGCCGCGATAAAAATGCCAGACCTCTGCCGCGTCGATGCGGTGGGGCGCCGACACCTCGCCAGCGCGTAGGAGATAATAAATGGCGGTCGAATGCGCCCGGCCGGAGGCGCCCGGCTCATCGCGGAACATCTGTCTGTAATGGCCGCCTTCGGGATGGGGCACAAGCTCCAAGAGCGCGATGAGACGGCCCGCTTCCGCGCTCATGCGGCCAGCGGCAGCTTTGCGCCGCGGCCGAGCAGTGCGCGGATGCCCGCCGCCACCGACCGCGCGTCGTCGAGCGCATTGTGCTTGTGGCCTTCGAACGGTACGCCGACCACAGGACCCACGTCGCAGGCGTGCAGCCCGCGCATGTCAATACCTTGCGCACCAAGCCAGGGAATGACATTGGCGTAAGGCGGCAACGGAGGCGCGCCCTTGATGCCGAAGAGTCTCAGATTATCCGCAAAAATGAGATCGTCGCGGCCGAAGGCAAGGATGGGCAGATCCGCCACGAAGTCGACAAAAGCACGATAAGCCGCCTCGAAATCGATGCCGCGCGCGCGCACTTCCTCGGTGGTGATTCCCGTCAGTCTTTCGAGGTATGGCGACAGCACTGGGTTCAGCCGCGGGCGAACCAGAATGTCCAAGCTCTCCTGAGGCACGAAATCGACATCCACTTTCAGTGCGCCGATCTGGACGATTTCGGTGTATTCGCCGGGCCTTAGCCAGCGATGAGCCATCGACCCCTCCCAGGCGGTGAATTCGAGGTCGAAGACCACCGCATAAGGGGCGCGAATCTGTGGAGAAAGGATCATGACACCATCCGAATCAGAACTTATCCGCTAATTAAGACATTCTTAACAGTCGAAGCCGAGTGTTTGGTGGAAATCGCCGCCGGAGCAAAGCATGAGCCTGCTTGCCGCGCCCCAAATCGAACCGCACCTTCCTGAGGCGGAAGCCAATCCGCTCGCCAAGCTGGCGCTGTTGCACGCCGAAGCCGAAGAAACGGCGCGGCTTGCCAATCTGGTGGGTCGCAGCTTGCATCTGGCGTTGCTGTTGCCGGCGCTATGCCTTTTCACTGCCGCACTTGCCCAAGGCGTGTCGCTGGCGAGCCAGATGGTCTGGGGCGTTTTTATCGCCTTTGCCACGGTGGCGCTCTTGCGCGCCTATGCGACGGCCATCGCCGCGCCCTTCGAGCGGCCTGTGCTCAAGACCTTCGCCAAGGACATGAGCGCAATCCTGCTTTATGCCGGTTTTGCCTGGGGCGCTGGCGCGTTCCTGGCCTTGCCAGCCGGGACAAGCTTTGCGGCCAGCATCATCTTTGCCGTGGCGCCTTCGCTCGCGGTCGCGATTTTGTTGCGCGAACAAGAAGCGGCGTTTTTGTTTCTTGCGCCGGCGGCCATGTTGAGCGCTTTTGCCGCCGTGCTGAAGCCGTTTGCAGGCGGCGCGCTTGACGCGGGCCTGATCCTGCTCGCCGCGGGAGCCATCGCGGGCGCAGCCGTTTTGGCGGCGCAGCGCCGTCGCCTCGCCCTGTCCTTGCCGCTCACCTAAACCGAATAAGGTTTTTCCTGCCATTAGGCTGGCTTAGTATGGCGCGGCCAAGTTCGCGTTCTCGCTATCGCACCCGCCATGACCGTCGACATCTCTGAGGAAACGAAGGCTGAGACCTTGCGCGCCGAAGCAGCCGACTTGCTGAAGGGCGACGCGGAGTTGTTTGGCTTCTTCCAAGCGCTCACCGGAAACGCCGATCCCGACGATATCACGCGCCTCTCGGCGTCGGAATTGGCGGCGCTGAGCAAGCTCGTCTTGGCGCGCGCCAAGACGCACAAGCCAGGCGAGACGCTCGTTTCCTTGTTCGATCCGCGCGAAGAGAGCGCGGACTATCGCCATGCCGAGAGCGTGCTCGTCGCGGTCAACGACGACATGCCGTTCCTGTTCGATTCCGCCGTCGCCGAGATGAGCGCGCAAGGCGCGCGCCTCAAAGCGGTGTTCCATCCCGTCGTGCCGCTCAAGGGCCGCAGCACTAGCGTGATCGTGCTGGTGCTCGAAAGCGTGATGGACGCAGAACGGCGCCGCGCGCTGTTGGAGGGTGCTGAGGCGGCCTTCGCGCAAGTGCGCGTGGCGGTGCGCGATTGGCTGCCGATGCAGGATCGCTTGAAAGGCGCCATCGCCGCGCTCGCTGCGCGACCGCCGCGCGGCGCGGCCAAGGAACTGCCCGAAAGTATCGCCTTCCTCGAATGGCTGGGCGACAATCATTTCACCTTCCTCGGCTGCCGCGATTATCGCTACAGCGAGGCGGGTAGCCTCGAACCGGTAGAGACCAGCGGCCTCGGCGTCTTGGCCGATAGCCAAGCGCGCGTGGTGCGGCACAGCCCGGACCGCGCGCGGCTCACCCCGCAAGTGCGCGCCTTCCTCACCCAACCGACGCCGCTGATCATCACCAAGTCGAACGAAAAAAGCCACGTCCATCGCCGCGTCAACATGGATTATGTCGGCGTGAAGATGTTCGGAGCGGACGGCGCGCTGGTTGGCGAGCGGCGCTTTGTCGGCCTATTTACCTCGGGCGCCTATAACTCAAGGCCCTCCGACATTCCGCTCTTGCGGCTGAAGGTCAGCAATGTGCTGGCGCGCGCCGGCTTTCCGCTGGCGAGCCATGACGCCAAGACGCTGGCGCACATCCTCGACACCTTTCCGCGCGACGAGCTGTTCCAGAGTCTGGAGGACGAACTTTATGCCACCGCGCTCGGCATCTTGCGGCTGGGCGAGCGGCCGAAAGTGCGCGCGTTCCTGCGCTTCGACCGTTTCGATCGTTTCGTCTCCGCCCTCGTCTATGTGCCGCGCGACCGCTACGACGCAGCCGCGCGCGAGAAGATCCACGCCATCCTCGCCAAGGCCTTCAACGGCCGCACCACTTCCGCCATGCCGATGCTCGACGATTCGATGCTGGCGCGGGTGCATTACATCATGGGCCGCAACGAGGGGGCGCGACCGCAAGTGGAGGCGGCCGCGCTCGAAGCGGAGATCCGCCGCGCCGTCCGTACTTGGGACGACGGCTTTCTCGAGGCGCTGTCGGCGCGTTACGGCGAAAGCGAAGGTCGCAAACTGCACCAGAAACAGGCGCAAGGCTTTCCGCCGCGCTATCGCGACGCCTTTTCTCCACACGAAGCGGTGGAGGATTTGACCGCGCTCGAACTTTTGTCACGCTCGGGCGCGGTGCCGGCGCTCGAAGCGCGGGTTCTGCGCAAGCCGCTTGACGCGCACGCGACGCTGAGGATCAAGCTGTACGGTTTGGGACCGGCGCTGCCTTTGTCGGTGTCATTGCCGATCTTCGAGAATTTCGGCCTCAAGGTGATCGCCGAGAACGCCTACCCGGTCGAGTTGAAGATCGACGACGGCCGGACGGGTGAGGCCTTCGTGCTCGATTTCCAGATGGAGCGCTCGGACGGCGGGCCCGCCGGTCTCGACGAGATCAAGCGTCCGCTGGAAGAGGCCTTCCATGGGGTGGTGGCGGGCCTTGCCGAAAGCGACGGCTTCAATCGCCTCGTCATCGGCGCGGGGCTTGAATGGCGCGATGTGGCGATCTTGCGCGCGGTGGCGAAATATCTGCGCCAGGCCGGCATTGCCTTCAGCCAGGACTATATGGAGCAGGCGCTGGCGCGCAATTCGGATATCGCCCGCCTGCTCGTCGATCTCTTCTACGTGATCAGCAAGCCCGTCGAAAACGCCGTCGATACCGTCTATGCGCGCATCGAAACCACGCTCGGCGACGTGGTGAGTCTCGATGACGACCGCATCATCCGGCGCATGCGCAACGTGCTGGCGAACATTCTGCGCAGCAATTTCTTCCAGCCCGATGCCGGCGGCACAGCCAAGTCCTATATCGCCTTCAAGCTCGATTCCCAAAAGCTCGACGAATTGCCCGCGCCGCGTCCGCTGGTGGAGATTTTCGTCTATTCGCCGGAGGTCGAAGGCGTGCATCTGCGCTTCGGGCGCGTGGCGCGCGGCGGCATCCGTTGGAGCGACCGGCGCGAGGATTTCCGCACCGAGATTCTCGGTCTCGTCAAGGCGCAACAGGTGAAGAACGCGGTGATCGTGCCGGTCGGCGCCAAGGGCGGCTTTTACCCCAAGCGGATGCCCGTGAACGCCACGCGCGACCAGGTGATGGAGGTTGGCATTTCCGCCTACAAGACCTTCATCAACGCGCTGCTCGACGTCACCGACAATCTCAATCCCGACGGCAGCATTGTGCCGCCCGCGCAAGTGCTGCGCCGCGACGGCGACGATCCTTATCTCGTGGTCGCCGCCGACAAGGGCACGGCGACGTTCTCGGACATCGCCAACGGCATCGCCGAGGCGCGTGGCTTCTGGCTCGGCGATGCCTTCGCCTCAGGCGGCAGCCACGGCTACGACCACAAGAAGATGGGCATCACCGCGCGCGGCGTCTGGGTAGCCGTCAAGCGCCATTTCCGCGAGCTGGGCCGCGACATCCAAAACCAACACTTCAGCTGCATCGGCGTCGGCGACATGTCAGGCGACGTGTTCGGCAACGCCATGCTGTTGTCGCAACAGACGAAGCTGGTGGCCGCTTTCGACCATCGCCATATCTTCGTCGATCCCGACCCCGATCCGCAGGCAAGCTGGGCCGAACGCAAACGGCTGTTCGGTCTGCCGCGCTCGTCCTGGGCCGATTACGACAAGACGCTGATCTCCAAAGGCGGCGGCGTCTTCGCCCGCAGCTTAAAGCAGATTGCGCTGTCGGCCGAAATCAAGGCGCTGACCGGCCTGGCCGCCAATCGCCTGACGCCGGCCGAATTGATCAAGGCGCTGCTCAAGGCGGAGGTCGATCTCTTGTTCTTCGGCGGCATCGGCACCTTCGTCAAGGCCGCTTCGCAAAGCCAGCAGGAGGCGGGCGACCGCGCCAACGATGCGGTGCGGATCAACGGATCCGAGCTGCGCGCCAAGGTGATCGGCGAAGGCGCCAATCTCGGCGCAACCCAGCTCGGCCGCATCGAATACGCCCGCGCCGGCGGGCACATCAACACCGACGCCATCGACAATTCGGCGGGCGTGGACACCTCCGATCACGAAGTGAATCTGAAGATCCTGATGGGCGGGCCGCTGCGCCGCGGCGAGATCACGCCTGAAACGCGCGACGGGATGCTTTCGGCTATGACTGACGAAGTGGCGCGCCTGGTGCTCAAGGACAATTACGATCAGACGCTGGCGCTGTCGGCGGCGCAATCGCGCGCGGCTAACGATCTCGACGCCCATGGCCGCTTCATGCGCGATCTGGAAGCGCGCGGCCGACTCGACCGCGCGGTGGAATTCCTGCCGGACGACGGCGCGTTGCGCCGCCGGGCGCAAGAAGGCCTCACCCGGCCCGAGCTCGCCGTGTTGCTTGCCTATGCCAAGCTCGATCTCAAGGCGGAGCTGATCGCCAGTCCGCTGCCCGACGATCCGTATTTCAGAGAAGCGCTCACCGACTATTTCCCGCCCGAAGCGGTGGGCAAATTCGCCAGCGAACTCGAACGCCATCGCCTCAGGCGCGAGATCGTCACCGACGCCCTCGCCAATCGCGTGATCAATCTGGCCGGCCCCCTTTTCGTCTTGCGCATGAAGGAGATGTCGGGCGCGCCCGCCGAGCGCATCGTGCGCGCCTTTACGGTCGCCGCGGGCGCCTTCGGGCTCGACGCGCTCAAGGCGCGCATCGACGCCCTGGACACGCGCATGGAGTCGGCAGCGCAGATCGCCATGTACGCCGACATCGCCGACAGCCTGCGCCGGCTCGGGCTTTGGTTCATCGCCAACCTGCCCAAGGACGGCGATCTCGGCGAAACCGTCGCGCTTTACCGACGCGGCGTGGAAAGCCTGCGCGGCACCTTCTCGGCCTTGGTGTCGCCCTTGGAGGCGCAGGAGATTGAGGCGCGCATCGCCGCGCTCGCGGCCGCGGGCGCCACGTCAGACCTCGCCGACGACGCGGGCGCCCTGCCTTTGATGGCGGCGACGCCGGAAGTCGTTCTGCTCGCCCATCAGCAAGGGCTCGATCTCGACCTGGTGGCTGGCGCTTATTTCGCGATGGGAAGCGAAGTGGGCATCGACCGGCTGCGCTCGCTGGCCGCGCGCATCACGGGCGGCGAGCATTGGGACCGGCTGGCGATCCGGCGCATCACCGACGATCTTTATGCCGGCCAGCGCGCGCTGACGGCCTCGGCCCTTGCTATGCTGCCCGCCGGCAAGACCGGCCGCGCGCAAGGCGTGGCGGCCGTAAAGCAATGGGCCGAGACCAAAGCCGACGCGCTCGCCCGCGCCAAGTCCTTCTTCGAGGCGCTGGAGCGCAACGGCGAATTGTCGGTCGCCAAGCTCACCCTCGCCAACAGCCAGATCCACGAGTTGGCGGGGCGTTAGCGGCAGATGCGCCACGCCGAGATCGAGCAATTTTGCCTCTCGCTCAAGGGTGCAACGCTCAGCGTGCAATGGGGCGCTGAGCGCGTCTTCAAGGTCGGCGGCAAGATGTTCGCCATTATGGGCCCCAAGGAGCAAAAGCCGCACACCGTCTGCTTCAAGGCGAGCGAGGAAAGTTTTTTCATCCTGACGCAAGCGCCCCGCATCGTGCCCGCGCCGTATCTGGCGCGCGCCCATTGGGTCTTGCTCGAGCGACTCGATGCCTTGAGCGCGAAGGAGATGAAGGCTTATCTGGCGCGCGCCCACGCGCTGGTGGCGGCCGGTTTGCCCAAGAAAAAGCGCACGGAACTGGGAATGCTTTAGCGCGCCAGCGACAGCTGGGCGCGCATCTTCTCGGCGCTGCCGCCGTGACCGCCGACGAACTCGACGCCGATGCCGTCTTGGTGATGGCGAGCGACGCGTCCGGCCATCTGGCCGATGAGGATGAACTCGCCGATCGGGGGCTTGAGATCGGTCTTGAGCGAAATGCCGCTCATCGACAGATCGAGCACCTCGCAGGGCACCAGCTGGCCGTCCGAGCGGGTGAAGCGGGTAAGGCCTTTGGTCGGGGTGCGGTCGTGGCGGCGCAGTTCGGATTCGTCGACTAGCGCGCGATTGATGTACAGCGTCAGCTGCTCGATGGTGCGTTCGCGCTTCAGGGCGGTGGAGGCGAAGCGCACGCCAAGCCCATAGCCGTCCCGGCGCGCCACCTTGCCTTCGAAACGACCGAAGCCGTTGACATAGAGAACCACTTGCGTGCCCGGCTCGAGCGCCAATTCGCAGTCGAGCTGGGCGCCACCCGACGACATGTTGGCCACCGTGCAGGCGCTTTCGCTGGTGCTTTCGGGCACGAACAGCTTGCCCGGCAGGCCGAGGCGCACGCGACAGTAGCGCCGCCTTTCGGCCTTGGCCTTGGCGATCACCGGATCGGCGTTTTTCATCGTCAGCGCAAGTCCAGGCATACCCCGCCCCCAGCTTCGGAGGGGCAATTGTGGGCTAAAGACCGTCAACGGATGGTATACGGCGCCCGGTTGCGAAACATTAATCCGGCCGGCGCGCTTAACCTCGCCGCCGCAAAGGGTTATAGGGAGGCGCGCGAAACGGGCAGGAGCTCTCGGGGAACGGCATGGCACGAAACGGTATGGCGAGGTGGATGGTAATTTTGACGGCACTCGGCCTTGGCGGCTGCGTCAACAACATCGCACTCGACAATCTGCAAGACACCCCGCCCCCCGGCACGCCCTTCCAGCAGGCGCTTTACCAGGACTACGCGTTTCTGGCGCGCTCTTTCGGCGATGTCGGCCTGTCGGGCTACATGCCTTTCGACCTGGAAGGCTCGACCTCGCTCAGCAACACGAACAATGACGTGGCGGGGCTGGCCAATACCTTCGCGCAAAAGGCGCAGACGCTGGCACGCGGCCTCGTCGTTGATCCCGAACCCGGACGGGACAATTATTCGCACAATCTGCGCGACCGGCTGGTGCGCGCGCTGGTGACCGGGCGCGACAGCTTTCCGCGCGATGCCGCCCGCGCCCAGGCCGATTACGATTGCTGGATGCTGAACGCGCTGGTGACTTCGCAGGCTTCCGCCGCCACGGCTTGCCATCGTTCGCTCGGCGTGACGCTGCCGCGGCTCGAAGCCGAGGTTCATTCCACGCCCGCCGCGCCCGATCAGACGGCGCCGGCAGGTCAAACGACGCCGGCAACCCAACCGCCGCCGCCGCCGCAAGCCTCCGCGCCGTCTTCTGCTGTGCAGCAGGCGACCTACACGGTCCATTTCGGTTTCGACTCCTGGGCCTTGAGCGGCGAAGCGATGAGCGTCCTGCAGCGCGCCATCGCTGATGCCCGCACCGGCGGTCAGCCCAAGATCATCGTGGTCGGCCATACCGACACGGTGGGAAGCGCCGACTATAATATGCGCTTGTCGCTCAAACGCGCCGAGGTCGTGCGCGACGCCTTGGTCGACATGGGGGCGCGCCGCGACGCCATCCAAATCTCCGGCGTGGGCAAGACCGATCTGGCGGTGCAGACCGGCGACCACGTGCGCGAGCCCCAAAACCGCCGCTCGGTCATCACGCTTGCGATCTGACGGCAAGGCCTACGACTATGTCATCCTCGGCGCGGGAAGCGCCGGTTGCGTCTTGGCGGGTCGGCTGAGCGCAGAGCCGCAGATCGAGGTGCTGCTGATCGAAGCGGGCGGGCCCGACAAGTCTGTTATGATCCACATGCCCGCGGGCATTCCCTCGCTGCTCGGCCGGCCCAATCCCCACAATTGGTATTACGAAACGGAAGGCCAGGCGCAGCTCAACGGCAGGCGGCTTTATTGGCCGCGCGGCAAGGGTTGGGGCGGCTCATCCTCGATCAACGCCATGATCTATATCCGCGGCCATCCGCGCGATTACGACCACTGGCGACAACTGGGCTGCGAGGGTTGGTCGTGGGCCGACGTGCTGCCTTATTTCAAGCGCTCGGAAGGCTATGAACGCGGCGGTGATGCCTTTCACGGCGGCGACGGACCGTTATACGTGGCGGACGGCAAGTCGAAAAATCCGCTGTTTGGCGCCTTCATCGAAGCGGGTGTTGAAGCGGGCTATCCTCAGACCGCCGATTTCAACGGCTTTTCGCAAGAAGGCTTCGGGCGGTATCAACTCACCATCAAAAACGGCAAACGCTGGAGCGCGGCGAGCGCCTATCTCAGGCCCGCTCTCGGCCGCAAGAACTTGACCGTCGTTTCCCACGCCCAGGCGACGCGCGTCTTGTTCGAAGGCCGGCGCGCCGTGGGCGTCGAATATGTGCAAGGCAAGCAAACGGCGGCGGCGCGCGCGATGCGCGAGGTGCTGCTGTGCGGCGGGGCGGTCAACACACCGCAATTGCTGCTGTTGTCGGGCATCGGCGATCCCGAACATCTGCGCCGTTTTGACATCGACGTTGTGGCGGACCTCAAAGGCGTGGGCCGCAATCTGCAGGACCATCTCGATTGCTCGATTCAATATGAATGCACCGAGCCCATCACCTTCTATAGTTTCAATCAGCTGCTTCCCCGGCTCAAGACGGGACTGCAATATACGCTGTTCGGTAGCGGCCCGGCGACCGGACAGGCACTGGAATCCGGCGCCTTCCTCAAAAGCCGCCCGGAGGTCGAAACGCCCGACCTGCAATTCCATTTCGTCGCCGCTTTGATGTTCGACCACACCCGCCGAAAGGCCGACCGTCACGGCTTCATGGCGCATGTCTGCCAGCTCCGGCCGGCTTCGCGCGGCTTCATATCGCTCAGTTCGCCCGATCCGCTGGCCGCGCCTTCGATCCGGCCCAATTACCTCAGGGCTGAAGGCGACATCGCCGCGTTGCGCCAAGGCGTGAAGATCGCCCGCGCGGTTTTCGCGGCGCCTGCTTTCGATCGCTTTCGCGGGCCCGAACTCATGCCCGGCGCGGCGGTGTGCAGCAATGCGGAAATCGATGCCTTCATCCGCCAGAGCGCCGAGACCATCTATCATCCGGTCGGTACCGCCAAGATGGGCACGGGCGAAGACGCCGTCGTCGATTCGCGCTTGCGCGTTCACGGCATAGAGGGTCTGCGCGTGGTCGACGCCTCGGTCATGCCCACGCTGATCTCCGGCAACACCAACGCGCCCACCATTATGATCGCGGAAAAGGCCGCCGACATGATCCTCGGCCGGCCGCCGGCCGAATTTGTCACAGTCGCCGGAGATCATTTGTGACGGTCATGTAGCCGCCGCCACCGCCTTTCGCGGCAGCAGCATCAGGCGTATGCTGGCAAGATGAAATGGATAGTCCTTTCGTTCCTCGGCGCCGTGGCGATGGCCGCGCAGGCGCAGGTCGGCAGCTATCCCGTTAGAAGTCTCGATTTCGACATCTGGTGCACCGAGGAAGAGCATCTGCCCGCCGACCGTTGCGATCAGCGCCTGCCGGAAGACATGCAAAAATTCGAGGCCTACCGCGCCATCATCGAACGCTACGAGCTTCCCTACCTGCAGCGCAAAGAGCAGGAACTGCGCTTCAATCACGACATCCTGCACAACGATCCGCTCGACAACAGCGTTCAGCAACAGGCTCAGCCGCCGCAAGCCACCGACGGCAAATCGCCCTAGCTGACCGTAAACTCCGCCCCGAACGCGTCCATCACGTTCTGCAACAGTGTTTCGGCTTCGAACGCCACCGCGCCTGGTCTGTCCTGCGACACCACAAGCCGCAAATGCGGCGCGCGCGGATGGCTGCGCAGCATGGGCGGGGCCGGCGGCGGCGGCAGGCGGTCGTTGGCGGAGAACGGCTCGTCTTCCTGGACCAATTGCGAAGCGGCCAGTCGCTGGAAGGCGATCGGGCGACCGCGCAACAGGCTGGCATCGCTGAGAATCTGGATCATGCCAAGAAAGCGCGTAGGTGCGCCGGGGCCGAACGTGATCGGCGCCAAGACCGTCTCAAGCTCCACCATGCCGCATTCGGCGCTGGCGCCCACCGACGAAAGACAGATGGGCTGTCTCAGCCTGAGCGCCTGCCTCAATAGCCCAGACAGCGTCAAGGCGGATTGTGCCTCCCAATGGGCGAGAAAGCCCGTGCCCTTGAGCTCGAAGCCGAAGCGTTCGCACAGCGCCGTGCCGGCGAGACGATAGATCGGGCGGGCGGGATTGTCCGCCTCGAGGATGAAGACATAGGGCAGCATGCGCTTGATGGCACGCGGATCAATGTCGGTTTGCTCGGGTACGGCGCGCCCGTGGCGCAGCCTCGACCAATATCCCACCAGGAGATGACTGTTCTTGTGCTTCATGGACCCAACGCCTTGTTGCCGTATGGCCGGCGTCTTGACCCAGATCGGAACGACGCCGCGCTCTCGGCAGGGGTGGGAGCGAAAGCCGTGCCAGCTGCCGCTCAGCCCCAAGGACCGCGTTTGAGATAAGGTCCGAAATAGCGCACCTGCGCCGATTTGAGGAACGGCGTCAGCGCGATGCCGGCGACGAAGCCGCCGACATGCGCCCACCAGGCGACGCCGGGATTGTCGGGCGTAGAGAAAGCGGCGTTGAGCAACTGCATGGCGAACCACACGCCCACCACCCACACCGCGTTCAGCCGGAAGGGATAGAAGATGATGAACAGCGGCACGATCACCGTCACCGGCGCGCGCGGATAAAGCAGCATGTAGGCGCCGAGCACGCCCGAAATCGCCCCCGAGGCGCCCACCATCGGCACGGTCGACGCCGGATCCATGAACGCCATGGTCAAGGCCGCCGCGATCCCGCACAACAGATAGAACAACAGATAACGCGCATGGCCCATCGCGTCCTCGATGTTGTTCCCGAAAATCCAGAGATAAAGCATGTTCCCGGCGAGGTGCCAGATGCCGCCGTGCAAGAACATCGAGGTGAAGATGGTGGCGATGGCAGGCCAGGACGGCTCCGTGGCCGGGGCGCTGGCGGGCGACATCAGCGTCGAAGGCAGAAAGCCGTATTGGTGGAAAATGTCCGCCTGCGGCGGCTGGTAAACCTCCCAGACATAGACGGCCACGCAAGCGGCGATGATCGCCCAATTGACGATGGGCGTTAACCGTGTCGGGTTCTCGTCCGAGATCGGGATCATGCGCGTTCGCCTGCCTTGGCCGGGCGCGGAATTGTGCCGTTTCGAGCCATCCCGGCCAGCCCTTGTCGGAGCGAGCTTGGCATAGTTCGTGAAGCAAGGCGTTGGCTCATCAAGCGCGTCCCGGCTCCGGCTCGGGCGCGCCCGCGACCGGATTAAGGAGCTATAGCATGTTGCCCAGGTCTTTCACCGTCCTTGCCGTCTTGCTTGCGAGCGCCACCCTTGCCGGCAGCCCCGCAACCTACGCCTGGAGCAATGGCGGCGGCTCCAGCTCCTGCGGCTGCCAGAGCGGCGGCGGGCACAACACGTCCCATGGCGGCGGCAAGAACATCAATGTCTACAAGCCCGTCACCATCAACAAGAACATCAACGTCTACAAGCCGGTCACCATCAACAAGAACATCGACATCTCGAAGAACATCACCATCGAAAAGAACATCACGATCAACAAAGGCGGCAGCGGTTCGGCCAGCGCCTCGGCCAGCGCCACGGCCTCGGCCTATGCCCAGGCGATGGCGAACGCCCAGTCCTCGGCCAATGCCAGCGCTACCAATAACGCCACCGTTTACGGCGGCGGCAGCTATGAATACGTTACCGTCAACAATCACAGCGGCGAGATCTCGGGCATCCACGTCGAGGAACAATGCCATATGCAACAGGCCAATGTGGTCAAGGCGATCCACGCGGTGTGCGTCGCGCCGGACGGGCGCGAGTTCCCCGCCTCGCATATGGCGGCCGACACTTGGGTCCAGTCCTCTTACGAAGGCGAGCTGATGCGTTGCATTCCCGGCGCGCATCTGAAAGTGACGATCGGCGACGTGGTCCAATCCGACCAGGGCATGGCGGGCACCTACGCCAACGGCCGCGTGCTCGAATGCGCCGAGAACGAGGCGCTGCGCCATTACAAGGACGGCATGGTCAAATGCGCCCCCAAGGTGCCGGTGCCCGATTGCACCGAGCGCACCAATCTGCGCCGCTACGGCACGGGCGACATGTTCTTCTCCTACGGCGCTTCGGTGTGCGTGAACACCAGCGCGGCCGAACGCGAGACGCGCGAACTTGACGTCACCGGCATGACGCTGGACGGCGGGGTGGGCGACGACAGCGGGAATTGAGCCGACGTCACGTTAGGGCCAAATCCACTCCGACAAGCGGCGGTTAGGTCCGTTTAGCTTCACCGAGACCTGGAACCCGACCGGGGTGGGATTCGATTTTTCAGATCACCTGCAATGTCTTGAAAAAACTTGGAGCGGGCGAGGCGAATCGAACGCCCGACCCTGACCTTGGCAACGGCATACAACTTATACGCTAGTCTTCTCCTACGTACTTTTGTTTGCTATTAACGCTGAAATTACAATGTATTATGCAGAAAGTGGTGTAGACTGACCGGCACTGAAATGCGCCCGATTTCGCCGCTTTTTGCTACCTGTATGATACTACAAGTTGAAACTGGGCGCTGAGGTAACAGAATTGGACTAAGCCCATGGCCCGCATAACGAAACGCTTCGTCGACGCTGCAAAACCCGGTCCGTCCGGAAAAGAGGTCACCTATTGGGACGAAACGCTGCTCGGCTTCGGTTTACGAGTCCAGCACACCGGCTCGCGCGCCTACATCGTGATGTATCGCACGCGCGAGGGACGGCTGTGCAAATTTACCATCGGCACGCCCGGAAAACTGACGCCTGACGAGGCGCGCGAAGAAGCAAGACAGAGATTGGCCGAAGCGGAGCGAGGGGGCGATCCGGCCGCCGAACGCAAGATGCGTCGGCAAGCGATGACGATTTCGGAACTCTGCGATTGGTATCTGCAAGACATTATAGGTTGGGTGAAGCCCGGCACGATCGTAAATGACAGAAGCCGGATCAAATGCCATGTCAAGCCGCTTATCGGAAAACTCACCGTCCTTAATATCACGACAGCCGGCGTGATCCGGATGCAGGCCGATATTGCCAACGGCGCAACAGCCAGGGGCAAACGCAATGGGCGCGGCGGGAACGCAAAGGGCGGGCGCGGCGCTGCTGCGCGCGTCCTTTCCATGTTCGCGACCATTCTGCAACGCGCCAAGCGCAACGGGCTAATCAAAGAGAATGTCGCCCGCGACGTGAAAAAAGTATCCTACCAAGAAACGTACGCGCTTTCTATCGTTGGAAGAAATCAAGACGCTTGGCGAAGCCATGCGCGCATTGGAGGAAAGAGACGACAACAAAACGGGCATTGGCGCCGTACGCGCGCTTTTGCTTACGGGTTGCAGGCGCACGGAAATCCTTTCCCAGCCGTGGGCATGGATTGACCCACGCTCCCGCTGCATTCGTTTCGGCGACACGAAAACCGGCGTGCAAATACGTCCTATAGGCCGTTCCGCGCTCGAATTCTTCGCATCCCTGAAGCGTTACCCGGAGTGCCCATGGGTATTCCCTGCAGACCTGGGTGACGGATATTTTATCGGTTTGCCACGCGTATTTATGCGCCTATGCAAGCGTGTAGGATTCACAGACGTATCGCTGCATACGTTGCGTCATACGTTTGGAGACCTCGAAGAACCGGCTCGGTTTGAAGCGAGGAATGCGCGAGAGGCATGGATTTGTTACCGGTCTGGCGCTGAACGCCGGTGGATTTGGACACTGGCATGTCGCATTGACGGCACGGCGCGGTCAGGCTGGCGCGGTCCTGCCCACCAGACACACGAGGCGAGAAAAGTTGTAGACCAGATTGACCATTCCGACCTTCAAGCGCGTCCTGGCGATGCCGATGGTGCGCACGAACATGCCAAAGCGATGCTTCTCGGCAGCAAAGACATGCTCGATGGCCGAACGGACTTTGGATCGGGCGACATTGGCCTTGCGGTGGGGCTCGGGCATGGACCTGCCCTTGGGTTTGCGGAAGTGAAGCTTCGAGACGAAGCCGTTCTTCTCCATGAACCGCTCGTTGCGGGCAGACCGATAGGCCGTGTCTGCCCACACCGCGCTGGCCATGTTGGTCTTGTCGAGCAGTTTGGGGAACGGCCGGCTGTCGTGAGCGGCAGCGCTTGTCACCGTGTAGCGTCGGATGAAGCCGAAGCGGCGGTCCGTGTCGGCGTGGTTCTTGTATCCGAAGGCAGGCACCACCAGTTCGGCCAGCTTGCTGCCGTCCGGTCGCGGCTCGGCCACACGCCCGCGCTTCAGTGTCCAGCGTGCATCGCAGTCCTTCTGGGCAAGCTTGGCTGGGTTGGCTTGCCAATCCGCGGGAATCTTGCCCGCCTTTAGCACAGCCTTCTCGCCGTCGCTGTTGCGCTGGTGCGGGGCTTCCACAATCGTGGCATCGACAATCTGCCCGCCCATCGCAAAATAGCCCTTGTCGCGCAACACCTCGTCGAAGCGGCCAAACAGCTTCTCCATCGCCTCGGCCCGGACCAGAAGCTCCCGGAACAGCCAGATCGTCTTGCCATCCGGAACACTGTCCGAAAGACCGAGACCCAAAAACCGCATGAACGACAGCCGGTCGCGGATTTGGAACTCGGTCTGATCGTCCGACAGATTGTAGAGCGCTTGTAGCACCAGGATTTTAAACATCAATACCGGATCGTAGGGCGGGCGTCCGCCTTTGCCGCGGTCAGAGCGGCGCAGGGCTGCCAGCAGACGACCCCGAAAAATCTCGAAATCTATGACCTTGACCAACCGCTCCAGCGGATCGCCCGCCTGCGACAACGCCGCGTACCGCTCGTCAATGTCGAAAAATCCCGGCTGACTGCTCATCCCACGCATCCTCGCCCAAATCACCGCGAGGATTGAATCACAACCGCGCCTTCGTGCGTAGGTCTTTAGAGCCGTCCAAATGCGCCAATCCGGCTTAGCTTTGTCAACAGACTCTAAATTGATGTGAAGCATTAAGCTGCGCGCGTTTGTCGCTGCTGCCTCCACAATACAAATTCACTCCAAGACAATTCTCGTGTAACATTAAGGACTTACCCGCTACAAAATAATATCTGCGCCTGAACTGGCTTCCCGGCACTTGCCACGTGCTCACAAAATAACCACTACGATTAACCAGTTTTAAGTGGGTGCTCACGCAAAGTGGACAGTGGATCTTTGGGGACAGAGCGTCGCTCTGTTCGAAGGCCAAAATGCTGTCGGAGAACGACGATGGGTATTTCACTCCTGACTCCAGCCCAGATTGCTGCTTTGCCGAGCACGGTCATCCAGAGCCTGACAGCGACGGATATCCAGTCACTGAGCTCGACGCAGGTTGGCGCCATCAATACCAGCGGCATTGCCATTCTCGATCAAACACAACTTTCGGCGCTCTCCCCCACCCAGATCAAAGGCCTGGCGACGACACAAATTCCACAGCTGACGTCGTCGCTCGTGTTCAATGCCGGACAATTGCAAGTCCTGAGCGGCCAACAACTTGCCGCTTTTACCATTACGCAGATCGACAATATCACCGTAACCGGAATTTCGGATATCAGCACTAGCGCTGTTGCCGCCCTCTCGGCGACCAATCTGAGTTCGTTGGATACGACGCACATGCAGGCGCTGGGCGGCACGCTGATCGCAGCGCTGACCACCACAGAGGTCGGCGGGCTGACGAACACCGCCATCGGCG